>VOFD01002502.1_pt1 | contig 41481 bp, 67 predicted proteins | sample 5384101 | NCBI WGS metagenome assembly VOFD01 (sample SAMN12384723, study PRJNA508395) | human gut metagenome | isolation source: healthy gut C | host: Homo sapiens
GAGGGAGGCTCGTGCCAAGCGAACAGACAAAGGAAAAGTACTGCTCAAAAGCAGCCTTATCGCCGGGAGCTTTGTTGAACTCATTATTGGCCACCATCAGTGCGGCTTCATCGTTGCCTGCACTGCGGTACTTCTCAAACAAATTGGACATATTGAACATCCCTTTCTCTAAATCGACAACTGCGGGGAGAGTTTCTGCGGGCACTGGCCCAGGAAGACAAGCAGCGAGCGGAGCTCCTCTGACTGCTCCCGGATGGAACTCTGGTCACAGGACTGAATCAGCGTACTCAGGTTCTGCAGGTACTGCTCCCAGTCAGCGTCTACTTTCTTGGCACTAACGTCGAAGGCCGTGGCGATTTTGCTCCAATACTCAGAGATGACCGAATTATACTTGCTGACGACATCGGCCTTTTCGAAGGCCTTGACAATCTTCTTGGCCGCGCTGGTCTCCCAGCTGACGCCGGCGAACCGGGTGGCCGTTATGGCGGCGAGTAGCGCCGCACCGATGCTGACGCCGAGCGGGGGAACAGCAGCCCCATCAGCGAAAAGCCGACCCCGGATGCGACCGAAGCGCCAATGAAACTCGCAGACTTCTTGAAAAAGATGGGGGCGTCTATGCCGTCGATGAAGTCATCCCAGCGAGAGAAGAAGTTCAGGAAGGCCGAATAGATACACCAGGTAGCGTCAAACCCCATATCCATCTTGCATTTCTCGAAGGGGGCTTTCACCGACTCGTTGAAAGCGGCGGAATAGTCCTGGGCGACTGCCTCGATTTCGCCGGTATAGTGCTGCAAAAGCTGCTCGCAATGCCACTGTATCTCCGACTGAAGAGCACTTACAAAGAGTTCAAGCTCGTTTTTTCGGCCCTGGACCCTCTGCGCCCGCATCTCTTCCACGAGCCTATCAACAGATATCAAAGACTCGTAGAACTCGCGGAACTCATCCACGGATTTCAGGCTGTAATCCTTTATGACATGCCGGACATTCTGCTTTCTCTTGTAATCCCCCTCCTTCCGGGTCGGCTCGTTTTTTTGGATTTCCACCAGGATTTCATAGTACTTATCCCGCGCTTCGCAGACGCCGTCCATCTTCTCAATCTCCGCCTTGAGCTTTGCCGAGCGGTTCTGGACGTAATCCGACACAAAACTGCGGACGTCTTCCAGGATGAGGAGTGGGAGGGTCTCCAGCGTGGCTTTCAGTGTGGTGTTGAAGGGGTGTATATCTCCTCAATATCCGTCGTGTAGGCAAAGAAGCGGGCCCGCAGGGCATCAAAGCCACGGTCAGGGTACTCGTAGCCGGACTTGGCCGCCCGGACATTCCAATAGGTGTCCGGCAGTGTCTTCGTGAGGTTCCTGCAGCCTACATTGAGAATGGTCTCCAGCTGGTCACGGGCGCCGCTGTTGACATTGTGGGCCTGAGAGGCCAGCACAAACAGGTTGGCAAGAGGACTCAGAGAGTTCTTCCCCAGCTTTTCCATGACCGGCAAAGCGAAAATGTTGCCTTTCAGGAAGGAGATATCCTCAATCCGCATGAAGCCGGTCGCCTGGGAGAGGTAGATGATGACATCGGCGGCCTGCGCCGTCGTAAAGGTGATGACATCATCGTTCTCCGTCTCCGTCCCAAAGCCGGGGAGGTCGATGATGCTGCAGTCCTTCAGGATTGGAGCGTCCAGAAAGAGCACCGCGGCGCTTGCCTTCTTCTCGTAGTTCTCGCCCTGCCTCGTCCCGAACGAGTTGAGCATCTCTACCCCGCCGGCCGCCAACTTCCATTCTCTGCAATAGGCCTCGTCCTGCAGGCGGGAGACATCCCAGACCGGCTCCGAACCCGTCCCCCCGCGGAACACCCAAACGTCCTCCTCAATGAAGGGAGGCTTTCCTGCTCGGTCCATGACATAGACCGCAATCGAGGTCGTCGGCGTCCACGAGGTCGGCAACCGCTCGGTGCCCAGCAGGGCATTGATTAGGGTGCTCTTACCCGTGTCGGATCGTCCGATGATGGCCACCTTTGGCTTCCGCAGCTTGGCCTTGATACCGCTTAGCAGCCCATCAACATAGTCTTTCCGTAGCTGCTCGGGGAGGCCGAGCTCCTGGTAGGCCTCGGTCAGATATTCCACAAGCCCGTTCACCTGTGTTTGGACAGGAGTCCAGGTGTCACATACATCGAGTCCATCCGGGAAAGGTCGTTTGTAGTCGGTCAGCTCCTCAAAGGAACATCCGGTCTTGTCCATTATCTTCTGAATGAATGCGTAGGTAATGCTGGTCGGGTCCTTCTCCCAGCGGGAAACGCTGGACTGGTCAACGCCAATGAGCGTCGCAAATTCGCTTTGGGTCTTTATCTTCAGCTTATTCTCCCGGAACGCTTTCAGGTCCATGCGCTCATCCGCCCCTTTCTTTCTGTGGTGAATTAAGTATAGCTCACCCAAGCAATAATTACAATATATTTTTATGCAGTTACGCATAAAAATGCTGTTGTGCATAAAACAGAAGAAAAAAAGAATTGGTAAACCTATACCAAAATAAACCACTGGCTACGGCAGGCCGCCGCCATCAGGCTCTCAGAACCGAACGGAGCGCACAGCCTCGCAGGAGGCTAATGCTTAGTTCTGAGGACAGTGGATCGATCCAAAATCCAATGAAGAGAGCCATGGGTTTGCCCCCTGCATCGGATTCTGATATGCTAAAGGTGGTACCGTCCTGGCCAGCGTCAGAGGGGGAAGCAAAGATGATAGAACTGCTAACGAACAACCATCTCGAAAAGATATTGGACCTCTTTGACGGGGCGAATCGAGACATCCGCATCATCAGCCCATTTCTGAGTGTGGCGATGGCCCAGCGACTGTGTGATTCTATTCGGGAGAGGGGACTGCGCTGTGCTTTTTATCACTCGCTTCTACATAGATATGGTGGCCAAAGCGAACAGCATTGATGCCCTGGAGATGCTCTTAAACGCGGGCGTGGACCTGTACGCGGTAAAGCGGCTGCACACGAAGCTCTATCTGTTCGATCATGACCAGGCTATCGTTGGTTCCGCCAATTTTACGACCGGGGGTTTAAGAGCAACATCGAGTTATCCTTGGCCATTGGCGACCAGCCGGATCTTCTCTCGGAACTCAGCGGATACTTCGATGACATGGAGAAAAAGTTGAAGGCAGCAGATGACGGGCGCGTCACCCATGAGATGATAGAGAAAGCCCGGGCCATCTACATGAATGTGTACCGTAGCAAGCAAAGGACCAACATCGTGAGCCGGAACTACACAATGTTCGGTGCCGCCCTTGATCGGAAATCGGAGTTCAGGGACGGGAATGCTATTTGGGCTGAATTAGATGCATGCCAAGGAGAAACGGATTTGGTCAGCGACCTTTTCCGGGAACTTGAGCAACAGGAGCAAATCGTCTACCCCTTCAACATTTGGCTGAAGTTCGATGGAGAAGCGGATCACCGCTTGGAGGCCACTGACCCATTCCCTATGACCGATTTCGACCTGCCGAGCGGGAAGGTCTATTTATCGAACTATCCATTCCGGGTCAGCTCGATCAAAGAGGGGGACGAAGTCTATTTCGCTGGCCTCACAACCAGCAAGAACGGCCGCAATCTGCCTGTCATCATCGGAAGAGGGCGCCTAACGGGGTTCACGGGAAAGAACCACGTCACCGATGTGATGATAGCGCAGTATCCATGGATGCAGCGGTTCCCCTGGTACGTTACCATCTCCGAGTGTGATGTCCTGGACGCACCGCTGGTCGAAGGAATCCCCCTGGACGAGGTGTGGGATGCTCTGGGTTCTGGTACATACCTGGCGTCCTTCGGCCGGCACGAAAGCATCCCCGCTGTCAGCCGCAAGCACTACCAGAAAGCGCATATACGCCTCTCAGGGAATGCAAAGCAGTACATCGACAAGCGCCTTGATACGCTGTTTGAGCAGTTTGGTACCATTCACTACGTCTCCGCGACTTAATAGGAAAAGGCAGGATAGGGAGCCGGTTCGGCTTCCTATCCTGTCTTTCTTGTTTGCGTATTTCAGCAAAAGCATGTGTTCGGTGTGGTTAGCATTTGGTTTGGTTTTCAGGTGCGCAATATTTACGCATCCAGGTTAACTGCATCCTCTGCACCATGGATGATGCAGACAATAGATGAAGTCATGTAACAAATGATGTCTCAAACTGGGTTTTTTCTTCTATTTCGCAGTTTCGCTGTTTGCAGATGAAAGGCCCTCATAAAACCTTCTGAGTTCATCAAGACTTTTCGTTCGGTTTTTTATTGGCAAGGATGACCATGCTATGTCATGGTATCGCTCAGCTGGTTCATCTCTCAGTCTTCGGTCTATGATACAGACAATGCCGGTATCTGTGAAATTCCGTATTAAACGCCCAATTCCTTGCTTTAGCTTGATGACCATTTCCGGAACATTGACATCCATCAACGCATTCTTTGCAATAGAAGCTTTATAATTGATGATGGGGTCAGGGACAGGAAATGGAAGACGGAAAATCACCACATTGGACAGGCTTTTTCCCTTCAATGCTGATACCTTCCCAATATGCGCCTGTTCCAAGCAACACCGAGTTTGTATTTTCTCTGAACTCCTTGAGAACTTGATCCTGAGATGAGCCGGGCTGCTGCATCAAGATTTTATACGGCAATTCCTTCTGGCTCAGGATGGAATAAACATCCTCCATGTCACTCTTGGCAGTAAAAAGAACTAAGGCTTTGCCACCGGAGATATCGAGGACTTCAAGCAATCGTTGCACTCCCTGCTCGATGAACGCCTCGTGTTCTTTGGTTGGATGAGGCAGATCATCGCAGTAATAAATCATGGAATGCTCATCGTATGGATATGGAGAAGGCTTCGGTTCCGAAAGACAGCCGTGTTCGTCAGTCGGGAATCCGGTGTTACTGATGAAATAGGCGTACTGATCTTCAAGGCTGCCCTCGGTCGTATTGGTCAGTGTTGCCGAAGTCAGAATTGTCCGTGCTTTGCCGCTAAAATAAAGTCGTTTAGTGATTTCTCTAGTATTCTTAGGGCAATAGACAAGTTCTGCCTGGCTCCCTTTGCGCTCTATCCAGAGAAGGTAGTCATCCAATTCTTCAATCATTTCTGTGAGATTTTCGGTTAGTTCGTCAAGATCATCCGACGCTGCTGTTGATCGGCCATGATATTCAAAACTAGCGTAAATCTGAATACTAAGAGCTGCATTTTTTGTTGCGTCAACCATTGATCTTAGAAGGTCAATGGATTCTGCGCTGTCGTCAAAAAAAGAAGCGGTCCGCATAACGCATATCCTGCTGCGCATTATTAATCTGTTGCTGTACTTGTGCTTTGAGGCAGTCAAAGAAAGTACGGATTGCCCTCTGTGCTTCATTGGCCTCTGCATATACATTTTGTCTGTCTGAAGGCTTTACCTCATTGGTTGCACTTTTAATAAGCCCAAGAATTTTGCCCTGATTAACGCGCTCTGTCGTTGCACTTCGTACCTTGTCGTCTAAGTTATGCGCCTCATCTACGACAATCAAATCAGCGTCTCTGTTGATTAAACCGTCCTGTCCGCGCCGTATTTGGCGAAGATGAGCGGTCAGAAAGTCTTGATTACATAGTACGATTCCATCGGTATATCTTAATTGGGAGCGAATGGCATAATAGAGGCATTTCTTTTCGCAAGGACCACAATTGCGCATACTGAACCGCTGGATATTTACCTTGTCCCAGATGTTTTGCGGCAAAAAAGGGGGAAACTGTTTGCGCTCTTGAAAACCTTCCTCTATACCATCAGCAAGTTCTTTTTGGAATCACGGCTCCGTCCATGCTCAGGTACTCATTTGCTCGCTTATGACAAAGATAGTGTGTCTGACCTTTTGCAAGAATGACCTCTGGATCCGTATTCAAAAAGGGGCATAACATCATGGACATCATCCCATAGCTGCTCTTGAAGGGCAATCGTAGAGGTGGCAACAATTACCGGCTTCTTCATCTTTTGTTGTAGAGCAAAACTGGCACCAAGTAACCAAAGGATTTTCCAATGCCAACCCCAGCTTCAACTGCAAAATGCTGATCATGTATGAGGGCATCTACAATTTCAAAGGACATATCTTGCTGACCTTCGCGCATTTCGAAACCATGCTCAGGGGCGACATCCCAAAAAAACTCGTAACTTTCTCTCCGATTGCCTGTAGATCAGTCTTTTTTCTTTTTTTCCTGCTCTTTTGGAGAGTTGAAAACGAAAGAAAAGTTCAAACTGTGTACCTCCGTTTGTCCCTGTTAATGCCCTGTTATGAATTTTTTACTACTCTGTCTCATAGGGCCAGGTGTTGATGCCGCCAAATTCGTAGATGTTGGTGTAGCCCAATTCAGCCAGTGTAGAGGACGCCGTTTTGCTGCGGTTCCCGCTGCGGCAGTAGACCAGAACCGTGGCATCCTTGCCTGGGATCACCCCGGCAGCAGTTTCCTCATTGATCATACCTACCGGCAGCAGCATGGCGCCGGGGATGTGGCCGCTGTCGTACTCGTCCTGCTCCCGCACATCCAGGATGATGACTTCCTGGGTGTCCATCATCTCTTTGGCCTCCTCCTGGGTGATCTGCTGGTAGGAGCCGTCTGCGGAATTCCCGCCGCATCCGGCTAGCAGCAGAAGGGAGAGCAGCAGGGGTATCATTCGTTTCATCTGAGTTCCTCCAAGAAGTCCGGCGGCAAAGGCCCTGTGGCCCTGCTCTGTAAAGTGTACGCCGTCATAGGCTAGGAGGGATATCCCATTTCCCGGCGTCGGCAAAGCGGATGCCCATTTGCTCCGCCATAGACTGGCAGAGCCGGGCGAAGGCGCGGGAGTCATCGATAAGCTGCGGGCTGGGGACCCATGCGCCCAGGGTCACCGGCGGCGGTGCGATCAGCAGGATCTTGCTTCGATCCAGGGAGATACCAACGAGGAACCGCTCCAGCCGCTCAGCGGCCTGCTCCGGGCTTCGGCCCTGGAGCAGATCGTTGGTCCCCAGCATCACGATCAGCAGATCCGTGTCGGCGAGAAAGGAGGGGGCGGAGGAGGGAATCTCCCGGCCATTCTGACCCATGTTGTAGATCGTCCAGCCAGTTTCGGCAGCCAGGATGTCCACCCACCGGCAGTCCGCATCATAGCGCCCGCCGAAATAGCCCCGAGGGTCGTAGCCGTAGGTGTTGGAGTCGCCGAAGCAGATGACGTTCATCACTCGTGTCCTTTCTCTGCACTATTTGGAGCGCCGAAAATATTCCTGTGCAATTTCTGTGATTCAGCGGAAGCCTAGAAGGATTTTGGGGAATACAACCTGTTGATTTGGGAGTATATTACCCATCCATAAAACTATTCATTGAAGATTACCTAATTCTTCTTCATCTGCTCCCTTTATGAACCGTCCTTATTCGACGCCAAGGGCCTTGAATACCGCATCTTCGGCGCTCTGGTAGAAGATCAAATTAAAGCAGCCAATTAGATCAGACGGCACCAAGCCGAGGTCAGCTGCAGACGCAATGGGAAGCAGCACCTTCTTTGCACCGCTGTCCAGACATACTTGCAGCGCATTTGCCAGCTCATCCACTTTCATCATCGATCTCACCCATGACCGCCAAACTGCTCACAGTGGGCTTATTCAGCGCAATAGAGGCCAGCGCAATCAGAGTGGGAAGGGCAAGTCTTGTAGTTATACCGATACCCTGCAAATCCTGATAGTTGACGATATAGTCTTTTGTTGTGGTACTGATTGTCCCGCTGATATGCCCCTGCGTTGGCTTTGAGAAAGTTGAAGGCAGTATTAGTCGCTTCCTTCACCTCCCGGTCTGAGCCAAGACCGGTGCGCTCGAACTTTCCGTTGCCGGGAAGCATCTGCGACTCCAGACGGAATACGCCAATCATCCCGGATTTTCCCTGTGATACGGTATAGACCTGGCCGGGGTTGCACATCCCCTCCGGGATCAGCTTGCCGCCGCCTGTTCCGGTACCGACACATAGCTTTCCTCGAAGCTCTCCTTGTCAATGTAGGAGAAGTTCACATCGTAGAACTCCATGCCACCCAGCTTTTTAAGCTGCTCTTTGACGCGGCGACGCATCTCCAGTGCAAGCTTTAGGATCTCTTCCAGTTGCTCCTTTGTGAACTCGCCGTCCGGATAGACCAGCTTGACTAGTCCATCCACCATTCGTCTCACTGCGATCGTGTCACGTTGATTGAGGTTTGAGCCTAAGCGAAAATACTTGTCGAGGGCATCTCCGTACTGTTCCTTGCGTAGCTCACGGATAAACTCGGCCAGATAATCGGTGATAAAGCCGTAGTCATCAGTAAAATGCTCTGGACGAAATTTGGGAATTTCCCATCCGGGGAGATAACAGTGAATGCGGTCAAGGAAGGCAGTATCGGTTCCCATTTCCGGCGGGAAGGGATCAAAAAGGCTGGAGGTTTTGAGCAGCACATCCACGCTCTGATTAATGTTGCCCACAAAGACCATCGAAGCACTGGCCGCTTTTTTCTTCCTTGCCACGGGCAAAAGAACCAGAGGCCATATAGTCCTTCATGATTTGGACGCCATCTTTGTCCTTGAACTTGATGCCAGCAACCTCATCAAAGGCCACGCAGTCCCAAAGGCCAACCAGACCTACGGTTTTGCGACCCATGTTGTAAAAGAGATTGGCGACGGTGGTCTGTCCGCCGGAGACCAGAATACTGTTGGGAGAGATCTCTTTGTAGAGGTGGGATTTGCCAGTGCTTCGCGGCCCCAGCTCGCAGAGGTTAAAGTTGTTCTCCACAAGCGGCAGCATACGGATGATGAGCAGCCACTTCTCGCGGTAGGAAAGCGTATCCGGCTCCATGCCTATGGAGCGCAGCAGCACATCCATCCACTCGTCTTGCGTGAACGCTTACGGCCTTGTTTCAGATCAGCGATGTCCACATGGGGCATCTGGATAGGCGTGAGCTTGCGGATGCGGATCGGTGTTCCGTTCCGATCTTCTTCGATGTACTCATAATCCAGCTGAACAATGCACCAGATACCGCCGCAGAGCAGCCGGTCAAACTTGGCAGGATATTCTTCATCAATGGGGATGTCTTTTAGGCCGAGATTGGAGAACTCAGCCTCGTAGTAGTCCCGTTTGATATTCAGACTTACCGTGATCTTGTCGATCACGGTGTAGCTGCCCCGCTGCCGCAGTATGGAGAGGATCTTCTGCGCCTCATCTGGTCGAACGAAGTTGTCTGCAAGAATGCGCTTGACATTGTTTACCCCGTCCTCAACGACTTCTGGGTCATCCGAGCTGCAATACTGCCCCAGAAGGAACTCCAACACATAGACTGGGACATTTGCACCCTCTTTGATTTTTTTGGTCAAGTCCTTGCGGACAATCTTTCCATCGAACTGCTGCCGCAGCTTTTCTTTGATCACAGACCGTTTATCTTCGGTCTCCATAAAATCAGCCATTGATTCCGCCCCCTGTCAAGCTCTATTCTCAAAACCCGTAATCATCGGCAAACGCCAAATCCATGATGACAGGGTGACGGAACACTTCAAGCCCTGTTGCATCATCGTACATCACAAAGAAATACTGCTTGTCCTTGTCGTACTTTTTGTCCTTGAACTGGAATTTCATGCGGAAGATACGCTTTTGCGCATCCTGATCCCGGCTGTCTGCGATGTAGCTATTCTCGTTGGAAATGCGCTCGTTATCTTCGGAGAGGAAGAACAGCCGGTAGGTCGCGGATTTTACCACATCGCTGACTGGCTCGGACTGGATGAAGTCCAGAATGGTAATCTTGTTTGTGATCTTGCGCACCATGCTTACCAGCGCAATACCCGCACTCCGCGTCTCCATGTGGCCGCGCTCCATCTTGATGTCAAGCACCGGCACTAACATTTCCTGCGGGGAAGATCCGCCGTGGACATAGTTCTGGCCTCCACCAGCCACCTTGAATACATCATCGCTGATGGGGAAAGGACACCCATTTGGTGTCTGTGCTTTGCAGAATTGTTCCCATATTCATGCTGGAAACGCCGTCGCCGGAGATCGGCTCCGAGGCAACTACAAAGCGTCGGTTGACAAAGGCGGTCTTATTCTTGATGCCGTCAATTTTATCGCTTTCGGCCACCTTATCCCGCTTGTAGATAAAGCCGTGATCTGCGGTGACAATGAAGCGATATGTGTTGGCACTGGTGGAGATGCGCCGGATCAGGTCAATAATCTCCGATACTGCTTCACTACAGGAAACAAAGACCTCATCCTCGGTATTCGGCTTGTCGCCTCGTGCGTCAATCTGATTGTGGTAGACATAGACCACCTGTTTACCGGTAAAGGCGCTGCGCAGCTCTGCAACTTTCAGCGACTTGATGCTGTCAAACTGCACGCAAACTGCATCTGCATTGTACTTATGTAGGATGGCTTTCCGCTCAGAGAGGTTATCGCAAGGAAGACTGTCCACCAGCACCTTGAAGTCATCAGTCATGGTCAGCTCCGTGTGCGGAAGCAAAGCAGCCATGCCAAGGCGAGTGTAGGAGGGCAGCACACTCAGCTGTACCTCCAGCTTTGCCGAACACTTAGGATCGTCCTGCATTCTGCGGAACAGTTCCTTGCCCACTTCATAGCGCATGGCATCCGAGATGATCACCACCGTGCGCTCCTTGGCGTTCTTCACAATGCGGGCATAGAAGTCCCTCTGCAAGGGCAGCTGCGTAAACGCATCCGGTTCCTGAATGACGCTGTTCCACTTGGGCAGCAGCGTCTCCAGATACTCGTTGGTGTAGATATTCTCCACAAGGTCACGCAGCGGCTCAAAGGCTGTGGTGTCCTCGATCCTGTCGTAGGCGGTGTAGAAGCGGCGGTACTCGTAGTCAAGCCCGGAGTCCGCTTCCTGATACTGCCGCAGGATTTCCTTGAAGCTGTCCGGGCAGTGGTAGTTTCCGGCCTGAATTAACTGGTATGCACTGCTGAGCACCTGATACCGGCTTTCTGCTTTCGCTCCGAAGTGCATCTTGCATCGCTTCTCGCAGAGCTGGGGGATGGTCAGTTCGCCCAGCTTTGCACCGGTATCCTCAGCCACCAGACGCTCCACAAGCCATTTTATGAGGATCTGGTCGATGACAGCGAAGGTATCGCAGTTGACCAAATCCTCCGGCGGGTAATCGGAGAAAACCGACTGTGCATTCAGTCCTGCCGCGACATGGGCTGACAACTCATCGTACCGGCTGCGGTACAGGATGTTGTTCATCAGGTTGTCCATGAAGGCGATGATGTGCCCGCCTTGTAGGAGGAAAACGCCTTCCACGGCTTGGGCAGCTCGGAAGGGACATACTTGGCCGTATATGTGACGAACATAGTCACAACCAGCTTTTCCAGTGTGGGCTTCATATCCGCATAGCCAAAGTGCTGTTCGCATAGCTTCCAAAAGTCGCCCAGCAGCCCATATTTCTCGATCTCCATCAGGAATTTGTTGTCTTCCAGTGTGCTGTCGGTCAGCATAACCCGGATGACTTCCTCGAATGAGCAAGTACGGGTACGGCAATGGCAGAGAGAAGCCCCGTGATAATGTTCTCTTCGTTGAAGTTCTCTATCTCAAGGTCATAGAAGCGCTGCGTCCGTTCTTTGTTGGCAAAGTACTTGATGTGCTTTTCGATGATGGGCTTGTATTTCTCGTCAATGCCCAAATCCACTGAGAGCAGCGAAGCGCGGTCGGCGAAGAAGCGCTTGGAGTAGAGCAGCGTGTCTTCCAGATGGTTGTCCCGCACATCCGGCTTCGGGAAGGGGGCGTAGATGAGATAGTTTGTCGTGGTGTCCTGCCGCTCCAGAAAGAGTTTGGTGGCAAACTGATTGTCCGGCTGCAAGAAATAGATCTTGGCGTTGTCCAGCTCTACGGTCTGCATATCTTCCACGAACTCCGATCATATCCTGCATCCGGTTGATCTCGGACTCATAAACGCGCTGCATCTTGTGGAGGTAGTCCACGCGGAGGTTTCCAATGGTGTCCGGCGTGTAGCGATGGAGATAAATCAGCGCCTTAAAGCCGTTCTGCTTACCGCTGTCAAACAGCCAGTAGATCGGGCGCTTCTGGTAGGTCTTGCAGTGGTCTTGAAGAAATCCTTGAGGAAATAGCTGCGGATGATCTCCCGGCTGCTGCTGCCTCTGCCACCGAGTGCTTTGGCAATGAAGTCCACATTTTCTTCCAGCGTATCTTCTCCATAAACAACTTTCAGCCAGCTGCACAGACGGGTGACAATATCGTCCCTCCAGATACTCTTCGTCGGTAATGGGCAGAATGCCGTCTGCGTCCGGGAGGAAGGTCTTGTATTTGCTCTCGTCCCAGTCCCCACCGGCGTAGGCCAGCCCTTCGCTGTCCAACGAATAACGACCAAACATACAGCCCACGCTCTTAATGTCTCGCTGTAAGTCGGCTTTGCGGACGGTCACATCCTTGTCCTCCACCTCTGGTGTAAGCTCGTCCTGCAAGCCGTCCCAGAACTTTCAAAGGAGTCCCAATCATCGATGACAAATTTACGCATTTTTATCGGTTTTCAGCTCTTTGCCATCATTATACCAGTTGATAGTATAATCACGATTTCCATACCAGCGTCTGAAACTTCCACCTTTGTTATATGCAATCCACTTTTTTTCAGAGGTTTTTGCCTCGGTAGCGGAACTCGCTTCAAGGCAGGTATTATTATAGCCAACCTCATACCAAAAACGCAGGAAGCGATTATTATCCATTGTAGCCAAACCTTTGCAGAAATCCATTTTTTTCGACAATGGTGGAAGAGAAGAAAATAATTCTGCCGCAGAAATAGCTATCAGAAAGCCAATACGCCACCGGACTGCCCGGAATTTTGGAGAAATTCAGACTGTTGTGCAGTATAGCGATTTTTACCAGCAAGGAAACATATCTTCCTTACCCCGCTGAGTGGGTGGATCAATCAGGCGACTTCCTTTGTATTCGGCAACATGACTTTTCCGCATAACAAAGCTGGTGTTTGCACCACCTCACCGCCGATTTCCTCAAAAGCTCTCGGCCCCAGATGTGCCATGTTGACTGTATCTTTTGCGCAGCAGCTTTTCCCTCAGCTTCTCAAAGCTGGCGAGAAACATCCATGCGTGCTGTGTGATCATCGCTTGATAGCGATTTTGTTCGGTCATTGCACTGCAACACTCGATAAATACTGCAAACAGATCGGCTTTGCTGTCAGGGTAGTTTTTCTTGACATATTCATTAAGTCGTGCATCACCGTTGCTGACTGCCATATAAGGAGGATTTGTTACTACTACATCGTACTTTTGAGCTATCACTTCTGCAATATCAATGAGGGTCAGCAGCTGCTCTACCGTTACTTCCAGACCAGCACTGTCCAAGGTGACCTGTGCTTCGGCATCTGCAGCGGACACAAAGCGGCGTAGTAACTCCCAGTTGTAGCTACCTTGAGAATGGAGCCGTACTCCTTGGCATCCCGCAGGGTGTCCAACAATCCTTCCACCTGCACACGGGCAGTGTTGACCTCCAGATCATCCATCCCAGCGCCGAGATATTTCAGATGGGTTCGGTTGATGTTATTGCTTTCCTGAATAGCGTAGACCTGACAGGTAGTTTCGCCGTTCAGGATGCGGCGGTTGTATTGCCGCGCCTTCATCATCACGGCAAAGTAGGCCAGCTGATAAGCCCGGTCATCAATATCAAGGCCGTAGAGATTGTTTTCCAGGATGCTCTTTGCCGCGTCCCGCTGGTTGTATCCTGCATCCTCATACATCTGCATCAGCACATCGAAAGCGTACACCAAAATGTGACCGCTGCCCATGCAAGGGTCAATGACCTTGATGTCCCGAACATCTTGTAGGCGCTCTGCTGCTGGATTTTATCGAGCTGTTCGCGCACTTCCTTTGTCTGCGCAGCTTCGGGCAGATAGTATTTCCACTCCATCTGCTCGGCAAGGTGCTTTTCAGCGGCGATCCGCTTTTCCTCAGCCTCGTCCCAAGTCATCTCGTCCAGACCACGCCCATCAGCAAAGACACCCTCGTTCTTCCGCTTGTCGATGAAGAGACGGCCCAAGCTGTTCTGCACCATATAGCGGACGATCCAGTCTGGCGTAAAAAGCTGGGTGACGGCTGGGATTTCCTCTTTTGTGATTTTACCGTTCTTGGCAAAGGCGGCCTTCTTCGGTTCGGTGTTGTAATACTGGTACAACCAGCCGATGATCTCCACCTGACCGCCCTTTTCGATGTTGAAATCGTCCTCGGCAATGTCGTGGATGAGGTGGTACACGACACCTTCCTGATCCACCACAGAGAGATTCAGCAGCAGCTCGGTATAGTCGCTGGTCTTCTCAAAGAGGGCGGGCAGAATCTCGTTCAGGGCGTTGCACTGCTTGATGAACAGCAGCCGGAACAGCTCGTCCAGCGCATTCTCAGTTTTCAGTCGCAGGATGTTCTCTTCCTCAGCGGGGGTGAAGTCCAACTCCGTATCAAAGGGGGTCGTGACAAGATCAGGTTCCACCTTTCCGGTCTCGGAGGACAGAACGCGGATGTGAGAGGGAAGATAGTCGTTGACCTCCATGAAGCGGATGGCGATCAGGCGGTTAAACCAAGTATAGGCGACCTCTTCCAGTATGTATTTGTAGGCGGTGAGTAATCACTGTCCTTTTCCTTCTGACGGATGGTTACCCCCAGCTTTTGACGCTGCCGAATAGCCTCTCCGGTAATGGAGTACGGCTCCGCAGTGCCGATGTCGTAGAACTCCATATTGGGAGTGGACTGCGGCAGGGCGTTCTTAATGCCGTCCGCCGTAATGCCCATCAATCCGGCGCGGTATTGGATGTCAGCAATAAGCTTGTTCCGCGCCCAGATCGCAAAGTTTTTGATTGCAGTCTTATTCATGGCATCCTCCTGTCTGATGACTACGCATCAGAACTCCACATTCACAATGGTATCCTCATCCAGTTGCGCTTCCAGCGTTTTGCGCAAATCGGCGATATATTTGTCGATGTCCGCCTTGCTCTCCAGACGCCAAGAGGAAGTCCCAGTCATCATCTTGATGGAAACATTCTTGGTTTTGCGGATCTTCACAGGAGCGGGGGCAATCTCCACCTCATCAGTGGAAGTACCGCTGCGCTTGGCTTCCTCAGCTTTGCGGCGAGCCTCCTCCGCAGCCCGCTGCTGCGCCAGTTTGTTGTCCAACGCATCCATCTCATTGAGCAGCCGGAGCTTGAGGGCATCCGCTTGTCTGCAAAGCTCCGGAGAGAAGACACATTGTTGCAATGCTCCGCGCCATCCCGAATCTCTCGAAACAGAGCGAAGTAGCTGCTCCGCTTCTGCTCGTTGTACTCCTTGGTGGACAGGACTTCCAGCACACTCGACCTTGCCTGATCGATGGAATCCAGCACAGGGGCAGACTCCTGCTGCAAAATCTTCACATAGCAGGACATGAACTTCTCCCGCAGTTCCGGCAGCTTGGGAATGTTGGCGTAGGGCTTTTCCTGACCGACGATGGAGCGCATCTGCGCCACAATGTCCTCCAGCTCTGCGTTCACGATGTAGGTCTTGCTGTCATCGTAGATCGCCAGCATATCCAGAGCGCGGGTGAAGATGGTCAGCTGCTCACCAGCAAAGAACGCCTTAATGGGTTCATAATCCTCAGCGAAGTCGTAGAAGTCATCCCGCTTCTTGGAAACCATCGTAAAGAAGTCCATGGCAGACTGAATCTGCACAACGGCCAGCATCAGGTTCTTGCCGGTCTCCAACACCTTCTTACCGGGGTAGCGGTGTTCCTTGTAGTAAACCTCCAGCCGTTCCTACTCGTAGATGGTATTCTGCGCATACCGCTGGAAGTTCTTCATGATGGCATCTTCGTCCTCCGCCGAAGTAGTGGTCTGGAACACTTCTTTCATAACATCCCGGACAGCCTTTTTATCCTTATCCGGGACGCGGGTGCGCTCTTCCATCAACAGCTTCTCCACAAACGCCTTCTTGGTGATGAAGCCGATGATCTCTTCCTCGGTCTTGTTATTCAGACTTACGGTTGCCCCATTGACGGTGAAGGTCAGATCTCCGCGCTTAAACAGGCGGGCAACCAGCCAGAACACATCGTCCTCCACAAATCCATAGGGAGCTTTCATAAAGCGATCCTTCACGCTCTTCATGGAGGTCTTCATGTGGTTGCGCGTATTCATGGAAATAAAGCCTTGAACATCGTCCAGCGCGTGAGCATTGCTCTCGGTGCCACCTTCCAGCCCGAAAGAAAGCTGATTACTGTTGTGGAGCATCTTGCGGATCTCCGCCTCACCCATCGGAGCGTCGATGTACGACAACTTGTGGTAGACCGTTTGTACCAAACGACCAATGGCCTCATTGATCCGAGTGCCGACTTCCTTGCCGTTTACGCGGACAACATCGCCGTTTACATAGATCGTTGCTTCTTTCAGCGCTTCGGTCAAGTAGAGCTTTGCGTTTTGGCTGCGCTCCCGCATTTCCACGCGCTTTGCCTCCTTTGATCGTCTCGTACTTGGCAAGCTGCGTGGAGGTGTTCTTCCGAAGGAAGCCCTCGATTTTCAAGTAGGATTGGATTTCCGTCAGGAACTCCGCGTCATTAGGAAGAACGACCAGAACTTCCTTTCCTTGGCCAGACATCATACGGAGAGTGGCGTCATCGGTACTACCGTCATACCAAGGAGTTAGAATACGAACGCCAATATCATAGCTCTGATTTGCCTTATAAGGGCGGTCATCCACGGACTGATTGAAGCCGAACGCATAGCGGCCATTGAAGACAGGATAGATATAGCGCTTGCCGGGAAAGATGTCCTCAAAAATCATCTCTGCGACCTTATTGATGATTACAGGCGTTTCCACATTTTCCTTTTCGATCTCGTTGTTGACTTCCTGTTCCTCATCGGTCAGGAATACATAGATGCTCCCGTTTTTGCACGAGCATCTGCCGCATCAGGATCTTCAGCGCTTCCTCCACGCGACCTTTCAACTCAATGCGATCATCGTCAATGTTCTCAATCATCAGGCTGGTGATGTTATCGATGTTTGCTTCAATCTCCAGGACATACTTGATCATGAAGAGGGTTTTCAGAACATTGATGGCAAAGACATCCTTATCCTTCTTTTCCGGATTGATGTAGCTGTTGTCGTAGGCGCGGATAATGACACCGCTATGGCTGTGATCCAAGAAGTTTTCCAGCGCGTCATAGAAACGATGGAAGGGGACAATCACGCCCATCTCTTCGTTCATGAGATTGACGGCGGACTCCTTGAAGAGCGCCAACATGGAGCGCTCACCGCCGGACAGATGCTTGCCGGACGCACCGTGGGTACGGATGGAGGTCAAGACGCTGGAAAGCAAGTTGAACTGATACGGCACAAAGGGATAGACCTCTGCAAAGTCGGTTTCATTGGAATACAGCTTTTTCTCAGCCGTGTCGTTGAAAACGATAAGGTTCTTGATGATCGTTGCTTTCTGCTCATAGAGCAGCCGGAGAGACTGTGCAGCCGCTTCTGTCTTTTCAAGGATTCTCTTCTTGATAACTGCATCCACATTAGCAGAAGAAAGGGAGAGACGGGTGTCAAAGCGTCCCTGAATTTTGGAGAAGTCGTTGCCCTTAACCTTGGTGATAGAGTCGATGTCTTGCTGGCTGGTCACAATGACCCAAGCCTTGCCCATACATTCCTTACCCAGCTCCTCGGTTACGGTCTGGAGGTTGAGCATGAGCTTGGAATCGTCTCCGATGTACTGGCCAATCTCATCTACGAGAAAAACAACATGGTGGTTGTTTCCCTTGCGGTCAATGTAGGATTTGACGCGCCTTGCGAAGTCCTCAATGCTGATGGTATACGGCTCCACGGCCTTTTCGCACCAGTTCCGTGCAGCGGCCTCGCTCATGAAATTCATCGAGACAAGTGCATCTACCACACTGTCCTGGATGAAGTCAAAGTCCTGCCGTGAGGTCCTCCCACGGGTCGCCGTATTCTTCCTCAAATGCAGCCTTAAACTCATCATAGCGGCCTTCCTCGGACAGCCTCCGCTCCAGATCGGCAACATGGAGGGATAGATCCGCAGAAGCCCTGCATCTGATTGAAGACTTTGAGGAACACATTGACGATGGCATCCTTGTTCTGCTTTCCCGTAGATTCGCTCTTGGAATCAATGTTGAACAGGATGACATCGGTTGGGGTCTCGGCAGCGAGCTTCATATCGGCAAGTACCATCGGGTCGATAATCTTTTTATCGTCGATGAAGTAGTCAAGCGCTTTTTTACCGCTTACCTGACGGTTTTCCAGAAGATACGAGAGGATTTTCAGAAAGTGAGATTTACCGCTTCCAAAGAAACCGGAAATCCAAACGCCCATCTTCGGGGTAGTCCCCACAATGCCCTTCTTATAGGAAGCGTAGAAATCGGCAAAATGCTTTTGCAGCTCGCGGGTTACAACATATTCTTCAAGCTCCTGTGAGACATTTGCATCCTCACCCTGACCTACTATAATTACGCCTTGAATTTCACGGTCAATCTTCTTGGCGAACATATCCTTTATCTTCATTACGCTACCTCCATCACTTCACAAGCCGGAAGGCTCTGTAATAATTATCGTCTTTGACTTCGTTGAAGAGAATCAATTCCTGTTCGTTGTATGTGCCGGGGAAGAACATCACCACCGGGGCGCAAAGGTAGGATTGGTGAAGATTATTCAGCACATTGTGGGAGCGCAGGAGAGGATAGCTTTTGCCCACTCCTGTCAGGAAGACGATGGCGTTTTCCGGTGTGTTTTCCTGAATATACTGGACGATCAGGCTGTCACCTTCGCTTACCTTCATGGAGTTGCTGACCGCTTTTACGATCCGCCCGAAGCCCCGCTTCTTCTCGAAGTCACAGCATTTGTCTACAAAATTCTTGCGTTCCAAAAAGTCAATGATAATATCGTAGAGGTCGAAGACAACCAGCTGATATTCGTCGGTGCCTTTCTGATTTTTGTTCTTCATATACTCAATCCGCTCACGGACTTCTAATTCCTTTTCCGGCGGATAATCAAAAATCCAGTAGTTGACCTCGTTAGCCTTTCCGCTGCTCTGCCGGAAGGAAGGTTTCTTGATGGCTGCTCCATCGCATCCAGTCTTCTGTCAAATCCATTACTTCACCCCCGTCAGTGCCTTCTCGTAGATTGCCATATTATTTTGCTCCAACCAACGGGACAGCTCCGGGTCGAAGATTGGTTTCAATATTGTTCTGACCGTTTTCGACTTATCAATGACCCGGGCTTCGTAGAGCATTGTCTTATAACAACGCCCTAAACGAACCAAGGTTGCATCCGTCCATCCGGCCACTTTTTCATTTTGCTGCTGCTTGTTCTTGAAGAAGACGCGCACATCGCTGTCTGTCAGCTCGTTGCTGCCGACGATCATCTTTTCACGGATGACCTCGTAGACAAAATCAAAGAAGAGTGTGTCGTATGCCATCGCCGCGATCAGCGCATAGAGCTTTTGTGTCGCAAGGTCGCCGGTCAAAAAGTATGGAATGAAACTCTGATCCAGCGATCTGATTCTCCCGGCAACGGTGCTATAAATCTGATTGGAGCGCAGCGCGGTTGGAGCGGCAAAAGATATTCTCGCTATGCGCGAGTTCTTTGATTTCATCCATGTTTTCCCATCGTGAAGAAGCTGGACAACCTTGCGGAACTCGATAAACCAGAAGGACATCTTCACCGCGCCCGCGCTATATTCTTTTCTTTCCATCCTGCTGATTGGTCCTTCCCAATATTATTCTACACTTTTCCCTGTCCCATTATTGGGACTGTGGATCTTCGCCCAATGCGCGTATCCTTTGCTTTCTTGCGCCTTGATGCTGTTCTGAATGTCAATGATGAGGGAAATTCCTTTTCTTTCAGTCTGCATCCGCTGTTTGCGGGGATTGCGTCCCGGCGATGCGCTCCTTGAGCCTTTCTTCGGTATAGTTTTCTCCGATGGTCTTTGCACGAGTAAACCGTTCTTGTCCCTTCGGCTCGAAAGGAAATGTACTTTCCCGGCTTAATTTCGTAACCGGCCTCCTGCATTAGCTTTAGAAACTCATCCCAGTCCTTTGCAGTAATGACCATGCGGTCTATCGTCTGCCGGAGTTTCTGCTTCCAGCTTGTCCCGCGCTTAGCTTCGGTGTACTCCTTGTAGTCCATGCCCTTGCCCTGAGAGGGCGGGATTACAGAAATCCACGCTCTTTGCATATCTCGTCGCTGAGCTGACGCAGCTCCCGGTAAGTGCGCTTGTTGCTGCGGTAGCTATGAAAGTCCACGAAGTTGACAGCATTGAAGATGATGTGATTGTGGCAATGCACCTTTGTCGATGTGGGTGGCGATCACATACTCATACTTGCCCTTGAGCCATTCATCGGCAAACTGTTTGCCGATCTCATGCGCTTGTTCCGGTGTGACCTCTCCGATGTCGAAGGACTGGATCAGGTGCCGCGCAATCACCTTCGGGATCTGCATTCCCTTGCTGAGCGGCAAGATTTCGTGTCCACTCAAATTCCTGCGCAGCAGTATCACTGGCCGCGCAGCCAAATGAGGATACCAGTAGTTCGTCATCTGTCTTCTTTGGATCAATGATGTAGGCAATCGCTTTGTTTACAGTTCCTCGGATTGGCTTGATTTTAGTAATTGCCATATTTCTTTCTGCCTCTCTTTCAGCTCGGCAATATCGTCCTCGTAGAAATGTCCCGTCGAGTTGATGCGTCTGCAAATCTGATTGATGTTGGAAGCAGCACGGCTGACAGCGGCGGCAAGCTTTTTCTGCTGAGTGTAGTCTACCTTAATGATGTAACCGTCAATCAACATTTTCCTCGCGTACGCGCCAAAATTCTTCCGTACCTATCTGCTGCATCTTGTTTTCAATGAGGCGTTTTTTCATACTCCGTGACAGCAAGCCGGAGGATGATGGGTCTGGTTCTGTTCGCCATAGATGTTCCGTCCCTTCGCAAAGATAGAGGGTTTGGGAAACATCCCAATAAGCATATTTCTGATTTAGGGCAGGGTTCCCAAAATCGGAAAATCGCCGTGTGTGGCAACACCGGCTGTGCTTGCTATTCTCTCGTTTCGTATTCCCTGAGAGGACTTCTTCCTGTGACCCTCTTCACGCTACAACGGACATCCTTTTTCCCATTTTGGGGTATCGTCGAAAAAAGATGCCCGAAGGCATCTTTTTATAGTCACGGTATCCTATTAGTTGATTTCCCAAACGAAGGTGGCGGTATCTCTGACATCAATGTCATCTGGCTCGATTTCCGGCACAGAGCATTCGCTTGCAGCCATAAGCGGCATCATTTCGTCCGCAATCTCATATCTAGTACGGGAGAGGACATTCAGTTCGCCCCAGTTGTAGTCGATGCTTAGGAGTTCGCCCAGTTTTACACCCAAGCAGTGACAAAGCACATCCGCTTTTTCCTATGCATTCAGAGACGCATTTTCCAAGAGTGTTCTGCTTACTTTTGAAGGCTCCTTCACGGTAAAGGCTATGCTCAATTCAGGTTTCGCGCCACTCGCTGAGATAGAAGAGAGCATCTTCGCCAATCTCAGGCTATCAAACTCAAAAAGACAATTTGAGCTGATATGTGCAACGGTATCCCGCAAATTCACGCCTGAAATTTCCGTTTGATACCTTCACATTTTCGTATTCCGTGGTGACATGAAAGCCTGTTGTTTTTAAGCTCCCATCCTCAAAATTATTTTGTTTTGCAACTTTTTGAAGCAAGTGGATTCGCTTAGTTGCTTTCTGCAAAGCAATGTCATACTCTTTGTCTGTGGATTCAATGACCAGTGAAAGAGTGATATAATCCGGCTTCGCAGAAACGCTGCCCACTCCTTTTACGGTAATCGTTCTCATGAGTTTCTGTCTCGCTTTCCTCGGTTTTCATAATCTTCGTCAATTCTTTTTTTCCAATCTGCCCCCAACGGAGCGCTGCCTCGAACAGCACAGATGGCTTCGCTCAGGACTTCATAATTGAGCTGTGTTCCCGCACTATCAGCGTGATAGTTCACGGCGCGGTCTGCACCAATCCCGAAGTGCCCTGCTGTTTCCACTGCGTCAATGTTGGCCCCGAGGAACAGAAACTCCCAACCGTACCGCGCCTTCTGTCTTTCAATCATCTGTTTGATGCGCTCAGCGTTATAGTGGCGGCTGGCATTCTCCATGCCATCTGTTGTGATGACGAACAGGGTGTGCTCCGGTACATCCTCGGCTCGTGCATACTTGTGGATGTTTCCAATATGATGGATTGCGCCGCCGATTGCATCCAACAGAGCAGTGCAACCCCGCACGGTATAGTCTCTATCGGTCAGAGGTTTGATGTTCTGAACACTTACTCGGTCATGTATGACCTCACTCACATTGTCGAAAAGTACGGTGGAGATCAGAGCTTCGCCGTCTTCTTTTTTTCTGCTTCTCGATCATGGAGTTGAAGCCGCCGATGGTGTCGGCTTCCAGCCCGCTCATAGAGCCGCTGCGGTCAAGGATAAAGACGATCTCGGTTAAGTTCTTTTTCATGATGAATCCTCTCATAAGAAAAACTGTGACTGTTCTTTTGCTTACAGTCACAGTATAGGAGAAATCGTCTTCGGTTTGGTCGCATGGAAAGCGACATTCAAAACATATCGCGGAACAATTCGCTCTCGATGTCAGCGACATCATCCAGCGGGATCTTACATCCATCAGTCAGTATAAGCATTCGTTCTATCTCATCGATCCGTTTGAGATTTCCGATGGCCGTAACATATGTGCCGCCGGATTTTCTCACATCCGGCTTGAAGTAGGTAACAGTAATTTCCGGTTGAATGGAAATCATATCGCATAGGTAATGCTGTTTTCTGTCCAGAACAGCTTTTTTCTTCCTCGCCAAGTTCAATTTTTTCATCCGTCAATCGCCCAGTCTCTTGGATGGCTGCGTCGTATCCGGTAAGAGCCGCGAAGGGAGAGAACTGAGCAGCACGATCCATCATGGGCATCTGTGGACGTTTGGAAGAAACATGGTGAGGGAGATTGATGATATGATCATACTTGTCCATCTGCTTCTCCTTTTCCCGCCCAACTTAATCTGTACTCCAACACATGGCTCAGCAGTTTTCGAGGTTCAACTTGAAATTTTTTCGCCACTTCCGCGATGCGGTCATCAATCAGATGTAGGTTTTCTTCTTCAAATTTCTCCAAGGCTCGCTGATCATGGAGCCATAGTTCTGAAAGCCCGTTGGGAATAGCGCCAAGCCTTTCAAACAGTTTTTGGCTTGGATAATTGGTGGGATCAATTCTGCCCCTAAACTCCGTCACGCCCAGACGGGATTTGATTGCGTTGAGCATTGTGGAAAGCGCAGGGTATCCAATTCCATGCTTCGTCCAGTCACTCTTTAACTCAATGGCGATTTCCCATAAATCCTGAGAGGTGTCCTTAATTCCGCAGTATCCAATGTAGCTGCCCATGTTTTCAATGGAGAGCATGAGAGACTTTTTCTTCGTTACGCTCTTTCCACACCATGTCACAGAAGGCTTCCTCTTTCAACATTGACCTTATCATAGAGTCTTCCTGTTGAATCAAGAAAACCATCATGGTCACATGGCTTCACTGGCCGAAGCACTACGTTATTGTTGACCCGGATGATCCGGCCATACTTCCAGAATGCGTCTTTCGTTCCAGCTCCGGCTTTGTCGGCTATTGCTCGTTCCACCAAAAGCCGTGCAAGCTCTGAATCATCTTTCCGCGTCAACTGACTGATGACAGCATCCCGCTTTTCTTCAAATGATTTTCCGTCATCGGCATCCAGTATATCTAACGCATCCTGCAACATTGCATTCAAACTGGTTCTTGATAGAGCATCCGAGATTTGATTATTGTCCATGCAATTCACCTACCTGTTATATACTTTAAGCCTTATGGCCTCCAATCTGGTCATTTCGGTCTTTGGCCGTTGCGCCGTCTTCCAAGTTCATCCCTCGGAGGATTGCATTCTTGCCGAATTTCTTCTTGATAGTCAGCATGGCTTTCTGCATTTTTTGTTCTCGTTCCAACTCCTGTTGTTCCTGCTCTTGCTGTGCCTTCTGCGCAGCATAGTCAGTGAAAAGGTCGAGTTGTTCAAATCCATCGTTTTTCATAGGCGCTGAATCTTTCGGGAGAACATGGTTCGCCACCACATTCAATCTTCGGATAAGAAGATTCCTGTCTAGATCAAAAAGCTCACCCGCAGCACACATTATTTTCCGTGTAGATGATGTGTGTCCGTCAAGATTTATTGTGCCATGAGAATGCTTCGGTATCTGCCGCCCATAGTGGTCTTTTTACAACTGTGCCGTGGTATTTTGCCCTGCGCTCAGGATCAGTAAGATTTTCAATGTCATAACCCACTGTTACCACAAGCTGATCGGTGACAAGTCCCTTATCTACCAGATCCAGAGAGAGCATATCTGCCATCTCTCGCAGGACAAGTCTTGCTTTCTCGGCATCGTATGGACAATGAAGAACCTGTCCAGAGCCTAAACTGTTAGAGCTTGGCCGGTACGCCTTGATTGCCTCAATGGTGGTAGGCTCCCAGCCCCAAGCATGGTCGATCAGCAGCTCCGCATTCTTGCCGAAGAGCTTGTAAAGCAAGTCTTCATCTCGTTCCGAGCATTGTGCAACATCGCCCATCGTGAACATCCCGTTCTCTTCAAGCTTCTTGGCATATCCTTTGCCTACCCGCCAGAAGTCGGTGAGGGGCTGATGCGACCACATCGTTTTCCGATAGCTCTTCTCGTCCAACTCTGCAATACGCACTCCGTTTGCATCGGCTGGGATATGTTTTGCCACGATGTCCATAGCCACTTTGCAAAGGAAAAGGTTTGTCCCTATCCCGGCGGTTGCCGTGATGCCAGTTGTCTCAATGACATCCAGTATGATCTTCATGGCAAGGTCATGGGCAGACAGCTTGTAGGTATTCAGGTAGTCGGTCACATCCATGAATACCTCGTCGATGGAGTAGACCACGATGTCCTCCGGGGCGATGTATTTCAGGTAGACCTCGTAAATCCGGGTGCTGTATTCCATGTAGTAGGCCATGCGGGGCGGGGCAATAATGAAGTCTATTTCCAGAGACGGGTTTGCTTGCAATTCAGAAAAGAAATGGGATTTTCCGGCAAGGGTTCGTCCCGGCGCATCGTGCCTTCGTCCGGCGTTGGCTTCCTTACCCGCTGCTTTACTTCAAATAAGCGTCCACGCCCAGATATGCCATAGGATTTGAGGGTAGGTGTAACCGCAAGGCAGATGGTCTTGTCGGTGCGGCTTTCATCCGCGACAACGAGGTTGGTATCCATCGGATCAAGCCCACGTTCCCGGCACTCCACCGAAGCATAAAAGCTTTTGAGGTCGATTGCTATGTATGTTCGTTGTTTCATGCCTCGGTGAGCCTCCTTTCTGTTACAGATCAGAAGAATCTATGACTGTCTTCACAATCCATACTTCTCACGATATTTTTGCGGATCACTCATATATTCTTTATACTTTTCACGCAGGCAATTTCCACAAGGTCGATAACCGGCGGCGAGTGCGTCCTTCTCGTTTGCAAAGAAAACACGGCTTTTTTCGTAACTACCCGGAAATCTGCGTATCGTTGAGAGCGCAGAAGGACAGTCCAGTCTACCATAAATTTTGAGTTTACTGTTTCCGCCGTATAAGCCCGGTGTTTCAGAATAGTATTCTTTGCCCTCCGCATCAAGCAGTTTGTATTTTTTCATACCACATTCCTCGCATCTATAATTTAATTATGCGCCAATCAAGCTCTGGTCAAAGGCGAACAGAGCCTCGTTTATTTCAAAGACATTGTAGTTTTCATTCTCGATGAAATACTCAATGATGATGTCAAACTTGTTTGAGTGAGAGAGTGCAAATCCAGCCTTCATGAGCATATCCTTTGTCTCGTCCAGAGACAGCTCAAGAGCAATGGCGAATGCAATAGCCGTAGGCTTGCTCGGCTTATACAGCTTATCGCTGCGGATCTTAGAGAAGAGCTTGCGGTCAATATTGGCCTTCTTATAGCACTCAGCGTCCGTCATGCCGGACTCATCAATTTTCCGCAGCAGCATCTCTGAAAAGCTTTCGTCGATCTGACTGAGAGCATCATCCAAAGACATTGCCTTCTCAGCGGCAACCGCCATCGGTGCAGCAGCCGTGAGCATATCAATCTCATCGTCTGCTTCCTCACAAGCGGAGGTCTCGTACACATTTTCGTTGGCGTGGAACGCATTCATCCTGCGCAGACGCTCAGAGTAGTCATCGGTATGCTCGTCCACATAGTTGTCATCAATGTACTCAGCAATATCGGAGAACAGCTTCTCGCTGATCTGATATGCCTTCTTATCGAAGATGACAATATAGACGATCATGTCGTTCTCAAGCAGGAACTCGCTGATCGTATCAATGGCAATTCTCAACGCCTGGTCTTTCGGATAGCCGTAGATACCGGAAGAAATCAACGGGAAAGCAACCGTCTCGCACTTTCGCTCCTTTGCCAGTGCAAGAGAAGCCTTATAGCAAGAAACGAGCTTTTCTTTTTCTCCGTGCTTGCCGTCACGATAACGGGGACCTACGGCATGGATGATATACTTGCAGGGCAGGTGATAGCCTTTTGTGATTTTGGCAGAGCCAGTTTCACAACCGCCAAGCGTCTTACATTCAGCCAACAACTCCGGTCCTGCTGCACGATGAATGCAGCCGTCCACGCCTCCACCACCGAGAAGAGATGAGTTTGCAGCGTTGACGATTGCATCTACCTCCATCTTCGTAATGTCGTTTCTGACAATCTGTAATGGCATAGCGGCCTCCAATCAGAGCGCAAGACCAGATACCCACTGGTTCATCTCGTCATTGCTGACAAAGCTCTTGAATACTCTCCCTTCTACCAGCTTTGCACCCGTACAGCTGGGAAGTAGCTTTTCATTTGTCTTTCCCATACCACTGCCGCCGGAAGTGGCAAACGGGATAATGGTCTTTCCTGCCATATCATAGCTTTCAAGGAAGGTGTTGATAATGGTCGGAGCGACATACCACCAAATCGGAAAGCCAACAAAGATTGTGTCATAATCGCTCATATTGTCACGCTTTCCTGCAACAGCCGGACGAAAATGAGGGTCATTCATTTCAACTGAACTTCGAGAGTTAGCATCCCGCCAGTTCAGATCGGCCTCCGTATAGGGAATCTCTGGCCCAATTTCATAAATGTCTGCACCGATTGCATCGGCCAAAGTTTCTGCAACTTTTGCGGTTGTACCGGTTGCGGAAAAATATGCTACCAATTTTCTGCTCATGATAAATCCTCTCCGTTTTCTTCTTCTAAAACCTTATCGAGCAAAGCTTCAAGCATTTCTGCCATGTGTTCAAGTGTTTTGGATTCCGCATCCATTTTTCCAATATGGTCAAGGACAGCCTTAAAAGCGGTTGTTCTGTCCACGGATGTTTCCTTATCAAATCGGTCTAATATTACTTTCATGCGCTGTATAACTTCATTGTCTTCCAGAGAAAGTTCAGGCATTTGAAACATGGAAGCCAACTTCTCATCCTGTTCAAGCGCCTTATACTTTATAAGCTCAGCTTCTACATCTGACATCATCGGGTCAAAGTAATTGATCATAATATGCAGCCGAAACTTGCCATCTAGCTGCTGCGTGATGTTCACATAGTGAGCTTTCTCCCAATATCCCGAAGCAACAGCATATCTTCTTCGGTGGTAAATTCCAGCATAGGAAGATAGAGGTTGATCTTGGAATCCCATCTTTCGTAATCCACGACAGCGGAAATTCTGCCATAGTGTCGTTTTGCATATTGATCGCAGCGGTTTACCAAGTATTCGTAGTTTTCCTTATCCTGTGGATTGATAATTTTAGGGACTTTATCCACCATGTCACAGTATCGCTGAAAAAAGCCGCCCTCAACGGCCTGTTCAAAAACAGCAGTACAATATTCCATGTCTTCCTGTGGCTTTTCATAGTTTCGCTCAAATACGGTATTGTCCATACGAACGCCTCCTGCAATTTGGTTATCGTGTTTCATTCAAATTCGATTTCAAAGTCTCTGCACCAGCGTTCGGCAAGTTCTCGATAGGCGTTGGCTTTGTAGTCATACCACAACTGCTCGATTCCATGAAAACGGATAGACTGCTTGAAACGCCGGAACGCGCCCTTCCCGCGTATTGTGCTGCTCAGCTCGCTTTTGATCCTGCCCGGTGGAAGATAGTCCACAAAGGACTCCATAATGCTGTATTCGTGGATTTCATATTTTGTCGGGAATTGGAGGAAGCGTTCTGGTTCATTCTCAACCAGTTTGGCAAGCTCTTCATCTGTCTCACCGGTAATCCATACATCGGGCAGATAAACTGTTTCGCCGGTTTTGGTATCGTAGAGCATCGTGTAGGCATCGCTGGCCTGTTCGATTGCATCTATGACCGTTTGCAGCTTGATTCTCATACACATCACCGCCCGCAGCACTTTTTGTATTTCTTCCCGCTTCCGCATGGGCAGGGATCGTTTCGTCCTACCTTCTTCGGTTTTGTTGCAGACTCAATCTCTGCGATCTGTTTCAGGAAATTCATCCGCAATTCTTCGCTGGGCATATCCATAGTCAAAATGCCTTGCCGCAGCTCGTTGGGATTCATGGTGCCATCTGCGATTGCCTTACGGATGTTCGGACCAAGGGAGATGAATTTCGGGATGCGTTCATCCGGGGAAGTAAAGCAAAAAGTTCATCCGGGGTATGACCTCGGTTGCACTGCATCCGCACACGGTTGTGGAATGCTGTATACACCTCGAAAAAAGCGTTTACATCCGATTTGCTGTTGAATGCCACACCAACATCATTCAGCCGATTCATTACCTCCTGAAATCCTGCGTTCATGCAGCGGACACCGCAATAGATGTCGGTAAACACAGCATCCATCATGTCTTCCTGCAATGTGGTTTTGGACAGAAGAAAGTTTCGGAACGCAGCCGCTTCTGGGGTATCCTCACAGTAGAAGGGGTTATCGTAAGCAAGGAACTCCTTCTTGCTCGGTATATAGTAGGGCTTTCCCTGATGTCCTCGCAGGATTTCATGATATGAGTCAAGGTTCTCGTCAATCAGCATTATATCTATGACCTCGTACTCCATCAACTCGGTTTCAGGACCGTCGTAATAGAGTTCAGATTTACCGAGGATGTAGTAGTCCTCGCATTCATGTCTTGCGATTTCTGCAAAAAGAAAGAAACTCTTCCTTAGTCACCAGCGATTTGTTCTGCGATGTGATGATCCCATAGAGCTTGTGCAGGGGGGATAATGCCGTACAGATTGGCGGCGGCATTAAAATATTTCCTCAGAAGCCTCGAAGTGGTATCTTTCAGGGGATCTCACGGTAGAGCGCATTCAATTTTCTGCGTCCGTATTCCTCTGGTATTGGGATATAATACGGTTCCTCTCTGCTCATTCCGCTTCCTCCACAATGCCAAAATCAATCAGGATATTTTTGTCGCCGTGCGTGGGATACACAATACCCATCATTTCGTAGGCATAGCGCCGAACTCTGCGAAAATCCTTCACCGGTTCAGGAGCATATGCAGCAGTTTCAAATTTTTTCATATTCAGGCATACCCGCCAGATCATCCGCTGCTGCCTTAATCAGAGCGTCTGTCACATCATAGATGTCCGTGCCATACTCCACGGCAACCAACTCGTGTTTTTTGACATCCTTATCAAGATTACCAAAGGAACGATACAGCAAATATTTCATCTTTCTCTTCTCCTTCTTCTCTATATGTAATCGTAATCCATACTTCAATTTTCCCGTAACCTTTCGGCCAGTAGCTTTTCAAGGAAAGGGAAATGGTTTCCAGATACAGACTGCCGACTTTCGAGATGAAGTCAATATCAATCTGTATAAACGGTCCCCGAAGCTGCTTGAAAACCAGTTCAATCATTGGTAATTCGGTGGGCATATCAAACAGCCGGAGCTTTTCAATGTGTTTTTTTCGCAGTCTCCCAGTCCCTATTCCGCTCAACCTCGTCTCTTGTAATCACTTCCACGAGGATCTGACTCATAGCCAATTTCCCGCCGATTAGAGCAAGCTCCTGCCGGAGCTGCGTCAACATCTGCTTTTTCATCCCGAGTGGAGGAATATCCCAGCTTTCATCAAGTTCTCTGGCGATGATCTCTGCGATACATTCTCGCCACACCGCATAACCGGCGTTGATTTGGCCGTCCTTGAAGGATGTATCTGCGTACCCTTCGCAGTAGGTATCGTAAAAGCTTGCACCGTCCAATTCGTTGTGAAGGCAAAAAATATGCGCCAACTCGTGAAGCAGGACATGAATCAATTCTGCGGGTGTATATGAAATATCGGTATGAAGGAGAATGCCATCTTTTGCTCCGGGTTCCTCAGAAACGAAAGCCGACGCATAGAAATCGAAGTAGCCCTCTTCCTCATAAGGATCTTTCAGGCGGTAAGGGAAATACTCAGTACAGAATCGCTCAAACACCTGTTTTTGATTGTCCGAAGTTAGATAGTCCAGTACAACATTGTCTGCGGTAAAATCGGCACCTACATTTTCGTTGAAAATCGCAATCGCTCTTTCAAAATACCGTTGATAGTCCATCCCGCCCCACCTCACTCATTTCAAGAAGTTACTTCGGTGTTCCTGTTCACGAAAGCGATACCCCCGCGTGTTCAGCTCTGCGACCTTGAGCGCCACCAAATTTATATCCGAACACATCGCTCGTGCAATCTGGCCGACATCATAGCCTCCATATATGTATTCCAGAATTTCATCGTCTGGAAGGGCTATCTGAGCAGCAAACATATTTGCTTCGTACTCCATGCGCTGGTCTCGCATGTCAAAGATGTTGAACTCCTGCAACCCGCCGACTTGAATTGCTTCTCTGCGATGGAGACAGTCATGTCCGATCTCATGGAGCAGAACAATGTCGTGCATCACGGGGTCAAGATGCTTGTTGATGAAAATATATCGGTTGCGTTCAATGACTATATACGCGCCTTTTTGACGGGAGAAATCACGGGGCATGACGATCAGCCCCAGCTCCCGCGCAATCCGGTCAGCATTCCTCGTGCCACATTGTCGCACGATACGGTTGGCTTTTTGAATGGCTTCCTCAGCTCGAATCAGCATAGTGGTATCACCCCTTCCGGGCAGAATGGTACAGTTTCAGTTTAACAGATATAAAGTCCGATACTGCGGACTTACTCTGCATCGTTCTGCTTTAGATATTTTTTCGGCGTGTACTTCTTGTTGCGCTTCTTCGCATCGATATAGGCTTCCTGAATGGCAAGCATCAGCTCGTCCATGTCTTCTTCAGCCATCATCACCGCCGGAAAAAGCACCCCGTACTTCTTTCAGCAGCCGTTCAGCGCCCTTCTTGCCGCGATAGCCATATTCCTGTCCCGCCATTGCGATGAAATCGTCGCCCTCGTTGTGCAGATAGTCTGCATCGCACCCGAGAATCCGGGCAAGAACGCTATACACCTCGCGGTTCTGGGGGTATGTGGTGCCTTTTTTCATAGTTGGTGATCGTCTTGAGTCCTACTCCCGCCAGTTTCGCAAGTTCCGCCTGAGTAAGTCCCTTTTCCTTGCGCAACACGCGGAGCTTTTCTCCGAACCTCATAGCATATCCTCCTACCTGTTAGCCTAAAATATGTAATCTGTTTGCTGCTTTTTGTTCAAAACCGCTTGACATAAGCAATCGGTTTTCTTATAATGGTATTGCGTAATCGCCTTACGCATTTATTGTATATCGGCTTGCGCATTTCGTCAAGAGGTGCCAACTGAAAATAGGAAAATCGTATTTAATCAATTCGGAACCGGCAATGAATACCGGATCATGAGAAAAATGCCGGTGCTTTGCCCGTTATGTGTAGCAAGGAGTGAGGAACATGAGTGCACACTGCAGGAAAGCCTATGTCTCGGTCAATCTGGATGTGGATCAGGAGGGCGTATTCCATCCGCGCTTCATCCGGTGGAAAAACGGCCTGATTTTTCAGATCGATCAGGTACTCTATAAGTGCCGTGCTTCTTCCAAAAAGGTAGGTGGCGGCGGCATTCGTTATACGGTGCTGATCCGAGGCAGAGAATCCTATCTGTTTCAGGAGGGTAGTAAGTGGTTTGTTGAAGCGAAGGAGATTTGACGATGATCTTATCCCAGAAGAAAATCGAAGAAATTGCAGCAGCCGTAACCAAGGATTTCAATGCGTTCTTCTACGGTAATAAATCAGAAGATGCCCGTCGCATGGCACGAGGGACACCGATTGACCAGTTCGCCAAGGAATACCTTGGCATGAATGTATCGTTTGCCCGTCTTTCTTCTGACGGAAGCATTTGCGGCCTGACCGCTTATGCGGACACGGAGTACATCATAGAAGAGCTGGGTATAAAGCGAACCATTCCACTCAGGAAGAATCCAATTCTTCTGGATGTCGGCTTTATTCAATGCGGACAAGTACACAAGCTCTGTGGCAAGAGGCGCTTTACCCTTGCTCATGAATGCGCCCACCAGATTTTGTTCCAGATGGAAAGCGAAGCCACGCAGTCAGCCTACGCTAAGAAATACTCAGCCCGTAGAGCATATTCGCTCCGGGACTTGAAGACCCGTGAGGACTGGAATGAGTGGCAGGCAAATGTTCTTGGTGCAGCGATCCTGATGCCGCAGAATGAGATAGACCTTGCCATGTGGTACTTCGCCGGTGGAAAGCGACTGGTCAACTACGAGGGGGTGTTCGCATACAGAGACAAATTGTCATTGACAATGCTGTGTCAGCAGTTTGCCGTATCGAAGTCGGCTGCTGTAATCCGGTTACGGCAGCTCGGCTATATCGAGGATCGTCCGTACCGGGAATATTGTGATCCGTTGGAGGTGTGCTGATGGCAAAAGACATCCGGGTAACAGAACCCTCATTGGAAATGCAAGAGAAAATCAAACGGGCGCGTCATGCGATTGCCTCTCAGAAGACACGCATGGTGAAATGCCCCTACTGCCAACATAACACAATCGCTGTTTTCGAGGACACACGAGGCCATGTCCAAGCAAAGTGTAAACGCTGTGGACGCGAAACCGTCTTTGATGTCCTCAGTATGAGACGGTTAAAACTCCGCTTTTATCAAGGAGGATAAAGGCAGAGATTAACAAATAAATATTTTGATAGCTGTGCTGTGGAGCCGCTGATTGGTGAGTCTTCCTAATGCCGCATGATCAGATGTTTCCGAAATGGAAACACCTGATTTATCGGTATGGGACGACAAGCTCACCGTCATGCGGCTCTTTTTTAGTCTTGTCCATCCGCTACTCCGCACCAGCGGAAAGGACAAGCTATGAAAATCCCGAAGACCCCGAAAGAATTTGACTACGATCTCTGGACTACGGAGGATGGCAAATGGATGGTGCGGATCAAAAGCACCGGCGAGGTCACGGAGGTTGACCGCGAGGTCATGAAAGCCCTCCGTGCCGAAGAAAAGTGGATGCGACGCAAGATGACGGGTGCGCCGGTTCCCGGGGCTGAGGAAGCCACCACCACAATCCTGTCCCTCGATTATGTCAGCTATGAGGGGGCGAAGACATGAGTCCGGCATGGTTAGAGTCACCGGAAAATATCGAAAACGAGGTTTTGGTTCAGCTCCTTGAAACAGAGTTGAGGCGTTCTTTGACGGAGAAGCAGCTCAGTTTCTACGAGGAATGTCTCATGGGTGGAATTTCCGTGAGTGAGTACGCAAGACGGCATAACATCCGCGCTGACTCAGCAAAGGACTTGAAGACCGCCATTCAGAAAAAATATAAAAAATTTTTTTGACCGATACCCCAAAACGGCAAAATGATGTCCGTTGTAGGGTGAAGAGGGACAAAGGACTTCTTCACGGAACCTTGAAAATTGAATAGTTCAGTGCTGTGGATCTTTCCGGGTCTGCGTAGCAACTTGGCTTCTGCCGCCATGACCCCCATCAATGGGGCGAGCGATCAACAGAGAGCCTGAACACCGTGTGGTGCGGCTGATTGCGATGATGCGGATTCAGGGTACAATGATACTCCTGTCCCTTGATTTCAGGGGGCAGCTCGGAGCGTTCCTCGGAGGGGTGAGATTCCCGTGATACCAACTTGCCGTTGGTAGTTCACAGCATTCCCGGAACTGTATAGTTCTTCTGGCAGGGGCGCGAGCTGCAAATATGCCGGAACAAAAACAAACCTATTAGCAACATTCAACATACAAGTTTTCAGGATGAAAACTATGTGGCAGAGTGTCCGTAAAGATGCTCTGCCACATCCTTTTGTTCTGAAAGCTCACCGGCATCAGGAGGTGGAAAAATCATGATGAGCGTCGAAGCAATGAAGAATGTCAATCCCAAAACCGTTGACAGGAGCAAGCTTATTCAGCGCAGCAGCGTCCGGCTTGATCCTGCGGCTCCGCGTGAAGAGCGTCTGCGTGATTTTATCCAACAGATCAGAAACCCTTACTGCTATCTGGATGGGAAGACCGTGGTGAAAATCAGCTTTTCCAGCACGGATACCACGATGGAAGATTGTCTGGAACATTATCTGCGGGGTCTCTGATTATGAACAAATTGAATTCTTTTCACCCGGTCCTATGGACAGGCGTTTAGGTTGATGGTATAATCATCTCAGGTCAAAAAAAGAAAATATAGACTGAGCCGCTTGCCTTGAAGGCATGTGGCTTTGTTGTGTTTTCTACATATGAGAAGCAGAAGCCTTCGTCTTTCTGATTTGATGTATCACACCAAACAGAAAAACGGAGGTTATTTTTATGCCCAAAAAGATTTACCGAACGGCAATCTACTGCCGGTTGTCCCGTGAGGACGGAGACAAAGTGGAGAGCAATTCTATCGCAAGCCAGCGAGCCATCTGCGAGGATTTTATATCACGGCATGATGATCTGGAAATGGTCTGTGAGCCGTTTGTTGACGATGGATACAGTGGTGTTTCCTTCAATCGTCCCAGCTTCAAAAAGCTCGAAGATGCCATCCGCAAGGGTGCGATTGATTGCATCGTGGTCAAGGATCTCAGCCGCTTTTCAAGAAACTACATTGACGGTGGCCGCTACCTTGAGAAGATTTTTCCTCAGCTTGGTATCCGATTTATTGCCGTCAACGATGCCTACGACAGTCTCACCGGCGATCCGCAGTCTGACTCCTTTGTTATTCCGTTCAAATTTGATAAACGACTCCTACTGCAAGGATATTTCCATGAAAATCCGATCCAGTTTGGAGGTCAAGCAAAAGAACGGAGAGTTTGTTGGGGCGTTCGCTCCCTACGGATACAAGAAATCCCCGGAGAATAAGAACCATCTTATTGTGGATGAGGCCGTCAGTGAGTATGTGCAAGTGATTTTCGCCATGTATAAGGACGGCTTTTCCATTGGCCGTATCGCAGACAGGCTGAACCAGATGGGCGTTCTCTCGCCAATGGAATACAAGCATTCTGCGGGGTCAAGTTCGATACCGTCTTCAAGACCGGAGAAACGGCCAAGTGGACTTACAAGGCTGTCCAGCGCATCCTCACCAATGAAGTATATATTGGCGTACTGGCACAGGGCAAACGCGGAACTCCCAACTATAAAGTTCGCATCGTGCAGAGCAAAGACGAGGCCGAGTGGGTAAAGGTTGAGAATGCCCATGAAGCTCTGGTCTCCTACGAGGACTTTATGGCTGTCAAAACTATGATGAAACGGGATATGCGCTGTTCTCCCGATCAGAATGAGGCGCATCTGTTTTCCGGTTTTCTGTTCTGTGGAGATTGCCAGCAGTCTATGATCCGCAAGACGGTCCCGTCCAAAACCAAAAAGTACATCTACTATGTCTGTTCGGCCAACAAGCACAGCCGGACCTGCAGCCCTCATAGTATCAGCGCAAAAGGAAGTTGAAGAGAAGGTATTCCGTGCCATTCATGACCAGATTGAGCTTGTAATCAACCTTGGAAAAGCGCTTGAGCTGATTGAGCGTTTACCATCCCAGAGCCGGAAGGTATTTAATTATGAGGCACAGATTACAAAGCTGGAAGAAGAGATCGAGCGATACCAAAAGCTCAAGCTCCGGCTGTACGAAGACCTTTCGGATGGGATCATTGATAAAGCGGAATACTTTGAGTTCCGCAACAGCTACACCAAAATCATTGAGGACAAGCACGAAGCCCTTCTGCGGGTCAAAAAAGAAATGAAGCAGACGGTCACTACCGGCACAACCGAGCGGAACTGGGTGACGCTCTTCAAGCAGTATGAGAACATCGAAGAGCTGAACCGTCGCGTCCTGATGTCTCTCGTTGATCGTATTCTGATTTATGAGAACCATGTTATCGAAATCGTCTTCAAGTATAAAGACGAATACCAGCAGACACTCGAATATGTTCTCAGTTACTCTAATGAACTTGCCATTGCCGTATAAAGGAGGGATGAGCGTATGGCACGAAAAAGCAGAAAAACTGCGCCAGCAGTTGAGCCGGTTGTCGAAGCTGCTCCGCTGCAAATCTTTCCGACAGCCATCTATGCCCGTCTTTCCGTTGAGAACAGCGGTAAATCAGAAAATGTGGATGTCATTGCGAACCAGATTGAGATTAGTAAGTCCTACATTGCGGATCGTCCGTATCTGAGCCTTGTGGATACCTACATCGACAACGGCCATACCGGTACGGTATTTGACAGACCAGAGTTCACGGCTGATGAACGACATCAAAAGCGGCAGGATAAAATGTCTGGTAGTCCGTGATCTCAGTCGTTTTGGCCGTGATTACATAGAAACCGGGACTTATCTTGAGAGAATTTTTCCTCAGATTGGTCTCCGTTTTATCGCCATCAAAGAGAACTATGACAATTTTGACACGGACGGTTCCAACGAGAGCCTGATGATCCCGCTGCAAAATATGATCAACGCGCTCTACTCGAAGGACATTTCCCGAAAGGTTTCCACGGCGCTGAAAGCCCAGATGGAGCAAGGGACATTCCAGAAGCGGAACCTGCCCTATGGCTATCGGTGGAATGAAGAGCATACCAGCATGGTGATCGATGAAGAGACCGCTTCGTATGTACGGCTTATCTTCCAGCGGAAAATCGAAGGCTATTCGATGCCGATGATCCTTGATGAGCTTGACCGTTTGGGTGCGCCCAATACCGAGTTGAAAGCGTCAGAACGGCACGAGAACCGGTGACGGATGCTCCTGCAAGGGCTGGCATAAATCAACGGTCTACGGTATTCTGACCAATCCGCATTATGTGGGCGATACCGTACTTGGCCGGTCTATGGTTGCCATCTACAAGGGAATCAAGTCCCACAATGTCAAAGATAAGGGCGAGTGGATTGTATTCCCGAACACCCATCAAGCAATCATTTCCCGTGAGGACTTCCAGAAGGTGCAGGACATCATGAATGCAGCCTCCGTAGCAAGGCAGACAAAGATGCAAAAGTCCGAGGAAATCAGAGCCACGCTGATCAACCTCTTTGACGGCAAAATCTTCTGTGCCGATTGCGGCAAGAGGATGTATTTCCATCGGAAGAAAGTAGACAAACGCAAGGACGGCGGTTGGTACGCCTTCTATGAATGCAGCACCTATGTTGGCCGTCGATATGAACATTGCACTGCTCACTACATCCGGCAGGACAGGCTCGAAAGAGATGTGCTGGCCGCAATTCAGCTTCAAGTTAAGGCAGCTCTGGATTATGACAAATTGCTGGATAAGCTCAGAGGCAGCGAAGGCGAGAAAAACATCCGTGACAAACAGAATGCCCTCATTACAAGCCTGAACCTCAAGCTGAGCGGTGTGTCCAAAAAGCGCACAAGACTCTATGAGGACTTTGCAGAAGGCATTCTGGATGAAGAAGAATACACCTTCGCAAAGAAGAACTACGATGAGCAGTTTGCCGATCTGTCCCGCCGTCTGGATGAGGCAGTTCAGCGCCGCAGCAAATTCAATGAGGCCATGTCTGTTGACAACAAGTGGATCACACTGATGAAGTCGGTCAGTACAGCAACACAGCTTACGCAGGATTTGGTAGACGAGTCTGTTGAACTGGTCAAAGTCCATGAAAACGGTGCGGTGGAGCTGGTCATGAAGTATGGCGATCTCTATGCGCTGACCGTCCAGAGCATCAAGGAAGTACAGGAGGCGATGTAAATGAGCAGGGATTACACCATCGGCATCTATATTCGCCTCTCTATGGCTGACGAAGATACCGGTTATGGAAACAAAACAGAAAGTGACAGTATCGGTAACCAGCGTATGCTCATAAACCGGTATCTTGACAATCATCCGGTGCTGTCCAAATATCCACGGCATGAGTTTGCCGATGACGGCTATACCGGTACGAACTTTAACCGGCCTCAGTTCACCGCAATGATGGAAAAGGTGCGCCACGGCGAGATTAACCTGATTATCGTCAAGGATTTTTCCCGCTTTTCTCGTGATTATATTGAGACTGGCAACTATCTGGAATGCACCTTCCCGTTCATGGGTATCCGGTTTATTTCCGTCAACGATGGATATGACAGCGAAGATTACAAAGGCACAACCGGTGGTCTTGAGGTTGTGATGCGGAGTATCATTTATGCCACATACAGCAAAGATCTTTCCGTCAAAACGACATCGGCCAAAGTTCAAGGCGGCAAACATCGTCCGCAGAATTTTCGATGAGGCGGCTGTGGGCGGAAGAAACACCTCTGCAGATTGCTCCTTGGCCTGAATGATGACAACACCCCGACACCCGGGACAGTATTTCCACCAAGCATCCGACAAAAAGAAGTTCAGCCGGATGAGCGAGAAAATAAGTTGGATGTGGCTATGGTCTTCAAGCGTCCTGAAAAGCTATGTCTACACCGGCGCAACTCGTGGGACACAAGCGGAAGTCCTGTGGTATCGGCAACACGCAAAGCATTGCACAGGAGCAGGAAGACTGGATTATCGTCGATGGGATGCACGAGGCCATTGTCAGCAAAGAAGAGTTTGCTTGGCACAATCCGTCATCCGAGGCGGCGAGAAAAAGCCAGTACGGAAGCATCAGAATATCCCCTGCAAGGGTCTGGTGTGCTGCGGGAACTGCAAGCGGGTTATGACACGGAGAAAGCAACAAAAATGGCAGCGTACCTATCAGTGCTGCCATTCCACCCATGACCGCGACACAGACTGTCCGAGTTGGAGAACGCTACGACGAAAAGGTCATTGAAGCGTCAGTGTATAACGCCATCGGTCAATACCTCATGCTGGCCGAGAAACAGGCCGTCCAGAACCGCGAGGTCGGGGATCATCCGCAAAGCCGCAATCCGGGAGTGCGCTGACAGCATCCGCAATTTGCAGAAGCAGTCCGATCAGCTCAAGAGCGCAAAGCTCCGGCTCTATGAGAAGTATACCAGCGGTCTGATTACAAGGGAGGAATATCGTAAGCAGAAGGCCGAAGCTGATGCAAAGCTGGCCGAGAATGGGGAAGCAATCCGGCAGGGACATGAGCGGATGCAGACGCTTGACGCAGAGCAATCCTGCTCAGACAGTCGGCTGGAAGCTGTGTGCGACGCATACAGAGACAGCAGTGTTCTGACCTATGAGTTGGACACATTCGTTCGTCAAGTCCATCTTCATTCACGGTCACGACAACATTGAAATCGTCTGGAAGTTCAGAGACATCTATGAAAATACGGAGGGAAAGAAATGAATGTGGCGGTTTATCTGCGGGTAGCTACGGAAGAACAGATCAGCCCCAGCTTTGCAGCCATTGTGCGGAAGTATGTGGGTATTCGTGAACTGACTCCTACCATCGTCAATGAGTTTGTAAAGAAGATCGTCGTCCATGCGCCGGACAAATCCAGCGGACACCGCAGGCAAAAGATTGAACTAGTCTGGAACTTCATCGGAGAAGTCAATCTGCCGGGCGACGATCAGACCGTGGAACGGCAACGAAAGGCAGGGCGGCATCGAATATGACGGCGTTGGCGTAAGGGGCGGTCCGCCGCCCTCTCGTGTTTCAGCAGTAGAGCAGCCCGTACTGCCCGCAGGCGCGGTAGTCCGCCGACTCGAGGTCCCGGGTGCCGTAGGAGGCCCAGGTGTGCGGACGAACCGTAATTATCCACGTTATTGGGCGAGACGAAGGGATACGCGGCATCGGGCCAGCGTGATGAGATCCCGCTCGATGTGCCCGTAGACGAACGCCGTGGTTCGCGCCCCAGTTGGCCATGACGCTGTAGGCGATCGCCCGAACGCGCCCTTCCCGGTCAGGCGGGGGCGCGCAGGTCGTCGGCCAGGTGCGGTGATCGGTCGATCTTCTCTGTTGCTGTCGTCGGGCAGCGCGGTCCAGCCCTCGGCAGCCAGACGCAGGGCCGAGCCGTCGACGAGTTGAAAGCGCACGAGGTGACCGGCATCTCCATGATGGGTCCTGTAGAGGTGGAGGAGGCCGCCGCCGCGGAAGTACTCAATTGGCGCGGCACCAGTCCGGTCGCATCGAGCATCGCCTTGATATCGTCTCCTTGTGACGTCGAACCACCGCTTCATGCGGCGTACTGCAATCTCGTCCTTCAGACGCCGGTGGCGCGTCGAGCGCCACGGCGCAGGTGATCAGGTGCAGGAAGCCGTTGGCCGCGACGCCGCCCGGGCGGCGGCCGCTCGACCGCCTCGGGGCTCCAGTAGGTGCGCACGTCGGCGAAGGCAGAGGCGCGGCCGTCAGCAGCGTCTCAAGAGCATGGCGACGCCGTTGCAGTGTCGTTCTCGGTAGGCTTACGGTCGGGCGCTTTTTGCCGTTCAAGTCGAAGGTGCTGTTGTTGATCGCCTCCATGAAATGCGCCGTTGGGGAGCCAGTCCGGTCCACAACTGCCCTCGGAAGCCGCCCGCGATAGCGTTGCGGCCGAGCGACCTCGTGCCAGCCCATTTCAAGCGACTTGGGGTTGCCGTACATGATGTCGCGGCAGACGGCGTCTGCTTGACGATGAACTCCCGATCCTTATCGGCCGGGACGACCTTGGATTTGGTGATATCGGCGAGCTCTTGCCGGCGTTGCGATCGAAGCCCACTCCTGCGGTGGCGCCGGCCCATTTGGAGCGCCCGGTCATGCTCGTCGCGGATGTGATCTCCAGCTGATGCGGCGGACGATCTCCGGTCGTGTCGACCCACTCACGGCACCCGGATGCCGTATTTCTGGAAGAAGTCGGCGTTGCCAGTTGGAACAAACGATGCCCATCACTGACACCGCCGGGTTGACGGTACGCCTTGTCCGCATGAGCCCGACGAGCGCAGCGCGCGAATTCACGCAGGAAGCGACCATAGACGTCACTGAGGGATCCGAGGCGTCGATAAATCCCTGCAGATGCGAAAGAACGGGCAGGCCTCTGGGCGTGGAGCGGGACATGGCCGCCGCGCCGGGGCGCTCGGTGCGTTGAAGCCCAGACCGCCTTGATGGTCAGCGGGTCGAGGTCCATCGTCTCGCTGCCGTAACTTTCAACGGGGGTGACCGACAGGGGTCACGCGACGTTTCAGTGGAGAACTGCTCGGCCACAACAATGGC
>VOFD01001736.1_pt1 | contig 41457 bp, 38 predicted proteins | sample 5384101 | NCBI WGS metagenome assembly VOFD01 (sample SAMN12384723, study PRJNA508395) | human gut metagenome | isolation source: healthy gut C | host: Homo sapiens
GATGATGTCAAGCAGTATGGGACGCTCCTTGGCGTCGAGAGGCACGATGAACAGGTCGTCAAGGATGAGTAACTGGCATCGCTCAATCTTCTTGAGTTCCGTCTCAAGTGTGCCTTTGACTTTGGCGACTTTCAGCGCTCCGAGCAGTTTCGGGGCATTGGCATATAAGGTACGGAATCCCCTTTTGCATGCTTCGTGGCCGAGGGCGCAGGCCAGATAGCTTTTCCCCGTTCCTGAAGAACCAGTAATGAAAAGGTTCTGTGCCTTATGCACAAAATCAAGGGTGGCGAGACGTTCCATCTGATTGCGGTCCAGTCCCCGGTTCGTGGCATAGTCAATCTGCTCAATATAAGCCTTGTAGCGGAATGCCGCATTCTTGGTAAGCCGTGCAATGGCAGCCTGCGCACGATAGTCCCATTCGCGTGCAAGGAGCATGGAAAGGAACGTGTCCGCAGTCATGGATTGCGGAGTGGTGCCGGCAAGACTTTCCCTGAAAGCCTCTGCCATGCCATGCAATTTCATACGGTTCATTAAATCCAGTGATATGGTATTCTGGTCCTGTTGTCCCGTAACGGGAGCTGTTTTATTGTTTACTTCCATAAATAATAGTTTTATTGTTTGTCTTTTTTGTAATATTCACGTCCACGTATATTTTTGTGGGTCAATGGAATCTGGGAAGTCACGTCGGGCTGTACTTTCCCGTCCTCATCGGGAAGGAAATCCGCGTCTTCTCCCAGTTCAAGCACCTCGCGCAAGGCCTGATACCCGTATTGCAACTTTCGAGGCACGTCGGAAGACTTCCTCCAAGTCCTTGTCATAGGGGCCATAATGACCGGGCAGGTTGTGCTCCTTTTTCCAGGAATAAGTGTAAGGAATGTCACAGCGGTCATGGGTGGCGACAAGGTTCATTCCACAATAGATTTCCACCGTGTCGGCATCATAGAGAATCGTCATGCGCCTGCCTACATACTCTTTCGGAACACTGTAATGGTGCTTGAACAACGAGATGTAAGAGTTCTTCCCGACAGTCATCAGCTTCCTCTCTTTCATTACGTAACGTTTCACGGGAAGCGGCCGAAGATAATCCTTCTCTCCCTGAAGGAACATTTCCTTGCGTGACACCTCCCGTCCGGCCATCACCTTTTCATTGAAATCAAGCAGGGAGACACGGACGGCGGTATTGAGTTCCTCCAGGCCGGAGAATGTCATTCCCTCTATGTCAAGGTAAATGGAACGGTAGAGGAGCTTTACGGCATTCTCTACCAAAGCCTTGTCTTTGGGATGACGTACACGGGCGGGATAGACCGCACAGCCGTAATATTCGGCAAAAGCGGCGAAATCATCATTGATGACAGGCTCGTTGCGGTCGCTTCGTGTGACGGCAGCCTTCAGATTGTCGGGGACGATAGCCGCAGGAACGCCTTCAAAATATTGCATGGCATTCTCACATGCCTTTATCAGGTCTTCCTTGCGTTGAGACCACACGGCTTCGCAGTAGGTATAATGGCTGAACGGAAGGATGGCGACAAACACCTCGGCTTTCTTCGTCTCGCCCGTCATTTCATCAACGACTTCAAGCCTGTCACCGGCAAAGTCAATATACATCTGGTCGGCGGCATAGTGCTCGACATGGCCGACGACCTTGACGTGAAACTTGTACTGACGGACAGCCCGCTTGAAGGAAGACAACTGATAACCATCAGGATATTCGGCATGGTATTCCTTGAACAGTTTTCGGACACTCATGCCTTTGCGTGACAGGCGGGATACATAGCCGGGAAGCAAGGCCTCCAGTTCAATCCTCCTGGAAGAAGGCTCCCGATGCCGGGATGCCGTACAGCCGAACAGTTCATCCAATTGCCCGTCGGACAGGGAAAGAAGCTGTTCAATACTCTTGCCGCTTGAAAGGAACAGGCGGACATACTTGCGGACAGTATTACGGGAAGTATGAAACGTGGACGCCGTTTCCTTGATTCCCATGCCGGCCGCATAACATCTTAAAATGTTTTTGATTCGTTTATCCATTTGCATAGATTTTATTATCCCCCCCGTTACACCAGGACTCGGGCACTCAAATCTACACAAAAAAATCTATAACAATAGGTGAACTAGGTGGTCAATACTATTTTGGCCAGAAGGGTCAATCATATTGTAGCCAAAGGGGACAATCCTGCTTGGCCAAAAGGGTCAAAGTCGCGTGGCTTTTCCATGCGCGTGAGGCTTCGCACAGGCTCGGCATACAGAAGAAATCAGGAATGAAACGCAAATGACAAACCCAATAAACAGCAACGGATATGAAACAACCCGATACTGCCGCCTTGCGTGAGCGGCTTGCCAATTATACGCCTGAAGATGAAACAGACCGCCGGATAGCAGAGCTGCACGACTTGCTGAAAGAAATCAGTGCCGTCAAGGACAGCATGGCGGACATCATTACAGGCTTTACCCATGCCGTTGCGGATTTGCAGAAGAAGGACATCGGCGCACGGGTGCATCCCGACACCCTGAAAGCCCTGAATGAGATTTGTACAAATTTTGTCGTGGAAGTTGGAAAACAGCTCATGGCTCACCGTGACAGGCAGCTTGAACTGCAAAAGGAACATGAAGAACGGATTGCCCGTATGCTGGAAAGAAACAAAGGCGTGTGGGTGTCAGATGGGTGGATGAAAATCCTAATAGTATGCATCCTTTTATATACCGGCATATCCTTTATTCATAGCTTATTGTAAAACCTTCATCTGTCCTTGTACCAAAATGAATCCAGTGCGGTTGGCTAATTTTGTGGCGGCTTTGAATAAAACGGTTGCAGGTAAGATGAAGAAATGCTATCCTGAAATGGATGCTAGTGAGGTCAGACCCTTTGCTTGTGTATCTTTTACCCGGAAATCGTTTGTTTATTTTCCGGACGTGAAGATGTATCAGGAAGTGTTTTTGGAGTCATATATAAGACTCGTCAGGCTAAACGAATTACATTTATTGTAATACTAAGTCATTTTCATAATCAGAAAAAACAAAAGTAGGAAGAAAATAATTTTTATTTTCCTCCTACTTGATTTCTCAGTTCTATGTTCTCATTCTATGTTTATCCCGTACTTATATTTCGTGCCTGCCTCCCAGTAACTCTTCACCGTGACAAGGGAGCAGGATTCAGCCCCGTAGCGTAAATGCCACACCCGCATCGTGCAGTGGCCGCAAGGAGCAGGGCGAGTGCCGAGAATGTATATAGGGTATATCGTTTCATATCGTTCTGTTTTTATTGGTTTTTCTGCAATACGGGCAGATTGTCCGGGCCTAGTTCATACTGCCAGCTCGTACCGGAAAGGGCATTGTTCATGGCATTCATCGCGTTTGTCCAGTCGCCGTCCACCTGCGTGGTTCCGTCGGTGGTGCCTGCCTGATTGTTGCCGATGCCTTGGGCTTGGTTGTTCTGCCAGTAGCAGGCGGTGATGGAAGGGATACCGACGTTTGCATCATAGTTTCGACCCGTTACGCCGCCTGTGGTGTATCCATCCGGGCCGCTGACAGTTTCCGCAGCATGGTAGCAAGCGGTCAGGGTGCCAGAATCGTTGGACCCCGTTACGCCGCCTACATAGATAGAGCCAGTTCCGGTGCCTGTGCCGATCACGTTGCCCGTAGCATAGCAGGCGATAAGGGTGCTCAAATAATTGCTTCCCACCACGCCACCGGCATAGGTGTTGTTTTGGGGGGCTCTTTCAGCTGTCACATCGCCTGTGGCATAGCAGGCGGTCAGCGTGGCATTAGCCGTTTGACCTGCCACGCCGCCGACTTCGTTCGTTCCATCCACTATGGCCGAGGAACTGCATTCGGTGATGGTACCGCCATATTGCTGGCCCACCACGCCGCCTACGCAGTTGGAGGTGCCGTTGCTGTTACTGTTTCCGCTGACGCTGCCCGATACCGAGCAGTTTTCAATGTTGCCCCGGCTATATCCTGCCACGCCGCCGACATAGGCATACTGGTCATCGCTTGTTATCTGCACGTTCTCCAACTTTACGTTCTTCACCGTGCCGCCATCGCCGATGCAGCCGAACAGACCCGCATATTCGTCACTTCCCATCATGGTCAGCCCCGATATGGTATGGTTGCCTCCGTCGAAAGTGCCTGTATAGGGAGAGGACCCTCTACCTATCGGTGTCCACTCTTTGCCTGTGAGGTTAATGTTTTTGTCGAGGGTAATGTTAATATCGGTCTTACCTCCGTTCACTAATTCGGCTACATTCTTCAGGCCTTCGGCAGTAGTCACGTTGTAGTTACCTTCTTTGTCTATGGTGAAGCCCTTGTCCTTATCCAGCGTGATGTTGTAGAACCTGCCTGCCACGGGATTGATGGAGGCTGAGAGCTCGCGCTCTTTGTCATCGTCGTTGGCTATCAGCTTGGTTATCTGGTAGCCGGGCACTACGTTCGCCTCCCAGCAGGTGATGATAGTGCCGTTGTTGGTGTATTCGCACTTCTTCATATTTATCCAGCCCTCTTGTGCGCCCTGCACGTCGTTGCCTTGGTTGTGGGTGCATTGGGTGTAGGTATATAGTTTGAGAGAAGTTATCTCACCGTCGCCGATGTCTTTCGAGGGCGTGACACGCACCTTGGCCAACGAGTGGGTGAAGATCAGTTCTACCGGATTCTTATAGTTGCCTGTACCCGTGCCGTGCAGCAGGTAGGCAAGGCCGTTGGTTTGGTCGCTGAGGTCGATGGTGCCGTCCGTGGTGGAATACCAGGCATTGACGGTGTGGTCGTCACGGTCGCTCCAGTAAAGGGGTGCGTTGGAGGTGACTGTGCCGCTGGTATGCACGATGTAGGTGGCTGTCTCTGTGCTGCCTTCTATCTGCACGTCTATCTTTTCATCGCCGTCCCACTTGCTGCCCGTGCCATCCTCGGTTTCGCTGACGCGGGTCTGCGGTGCGCCCCACGGCTGCGCTTCGCCTCCCTCCACGCTGAGGGTGACGGCGGCTATCTGCAAGGGGTATTGTCCTTCGGGCAACCGGGTATCGTCCGTCAGTCCGTCCTGCGTGCAGGCAGTCGCTGCAAAGAATATCGCAGCTACGGCAAGAAGTATCTGAATGGAATGTCTTTTCTTCATATCGCGTTGTTTTTTTGTTCTTGTTTCGTGCTGCCGCCGCCTGCGAAGGCGACCGTCGCACCATAACTCATCTATGGGCAGCTCCGGCTTGACGCTTGCGCCGGGGCAGCGGTGTGTGGATCAGAGTCCCACGGTAATGTCATCATTCACCTTGTCCCATGCTTTGATAGAGGCATTTACCACCACATTCTGGTGGCTGATGGTGATCTCGTAGTGGTATTCCTTGCCGCTTTGGAGCTTGCCGTCCTTCACGGGAAGTGTGGTGTAATAGGTGTTTCCGTTCAATGATATTTCCATGTCGATGCTCGCCACTTCCTGCGGGAAGAAGATGGACGAGGTGAGGTTGCCTGGCAGAGTCACGTTTGCCGCAGAGTTGGCGGTGGTTGCTGTCTCGCCGTTGGTGGTGTTGAAAGTACCTCCCAGCAACAAGTCTTTCAGTGTGTAGCTGGTCGGGCCATCAGTCGGGATGGTGACACCGCTTCCTTCTTTGAAATTGAGTGTAATCCGGCTCATGCAGTGGCTGAAGGCGTTTGCGCCGGTGAAGCTCACCTCCGGGCTGCTGGTGCTGCCCTTGGCACCGCTGGCAAAGAGGAAGTCATGCCGGATCTGCACTTCCTGTGCCTTGGCATCGGTGGTGGCGGCTATCTTACCCTCTGTCATTTCATCGTCATCCTTGTACGGATAATAGGCACGGAAGGTTACTTCGTCCGTGTTATCGAAGTAGATAATATCATCACTCGCCGGGCCGAAATTGCCGTCTCCATTATTCGTCACATAGGGGACGTTGTTGTACGAGGAACCACCGATACAGGTAATGCCGATGCAGTCGCCTTTATCCCATTTGGTTCCGTCCGTTCCGCTGACACGGGTAGTGGCGGTCACGTTGTCACCGATAGCGGCAGTAAACTGGGCGGCTACGAGGCCGTCGTTCAGGTTCTCGATGTCGTTGGTGCAGGCGGCAAGCGCGATGCCCAAAACTGTGAAAGTAAATAATCTGGTCTTCATCTTCATATTAGTTTAGTTTATCGTTCACTCTTAATTCTTCATTCTTCATTCTTAATTCTTCATTTAACTACATTTCCGCATCCACCCCGCTGCCGTCCACCGTTTCCCATCCGGTGATTTCGGCAGAGGCTTCCTCCATGCCGACCGGTGTTTCCAGTGTGCCGGTCACACGGTAGCCGTCGGTCATGTTGCCGTTGAAATCGGCAAGGGCTTCCGTCAGGTCAACTTCCGTCCGTTGGGTGCGTCCGCCGTCCACGAAGGCGATGTCCAGCACCAACGTCTGCACGGCTCCCATCGTGCCCAGCAGCCGGGCATCGGCGGTGAGCTTGTCGCCGTCGCGGGTGAAGGCTACTACGGTAGAGACAGGTTCGCCCGTGGTCTGTTCCGCCTCCATGTCAAACGCCCCGGCAATGCCGCTGAGCGTGCCTGTCACGGTCTGTATCAGTTCCGGGCGTCCTTGCGTCACGGTGAACTCGATATGCAGGTCGCGCACCAGTTGCTGCAGTGCCGGAGTGAGATGCAGCGTATCGTCTGCCACGACCGTAATCTCCCGGCTGGCGGTTTTCAGATAACCCGGCAGGGGGATGATGGACACGCCGTCCGCACGGGTCTTGCCGTCCTCTATATGGACTTGCGCCATCCGTCCGTCGAAAGTGAAACCTTCCGCACGGTTATAGATTACCATACTGTGTGTTCCCGGATTGAGCAGGTCGGGATAGGTGAATGGCGAACCTGTAATGTCGGCCACTTTCCCGTCCATGTCGAGTACATAGTTATCGTCTGCAGACAGTCCCGTCAGGCTGATGGTGACAGCTCCCTTGTCGGGGTGCGGCGTGTCATAGAGCGTGTCCTTCACGCAGGAAGAGAGCAGCACGGCGGCTGCCATTCCCATCATATTTATATATTGTCTTGCTTTCATATTCGATTCCTCCGAGTTAGAATAACTTCCATAAATTGGGCTGCGCCTCGGCATTCTAAAGTAAACTTTAATGCGCTCGGCTTGCACCAATTTTCCATACCAATGTCACGCCGGCATTGACGGGTCCCCACCAGTTCTTGGTTTCCGTACCACGGCGGACGCGCACGCCGTCAGTAACCTCATATTTCTCATAATCGGCATGTAGGCAGCCGATAGCCACTGAAAAGTCCAGTGACAGGGCTTTGTTCAGTCGCAGCAGATAACCGCCCGTGATGCCGCCTCCCATCAGGTCGCCCTGCTTGCCGGTTGCGGAGAGCTTGTAGTTGAACTCACCTGTCTTAAACATCGCGCCCAGATAGCCGCGCTTCTCCTTGCCTATATAGTAACGCACTTCCGGCATCACTTCCCACAGAGCGTACCGCCTGTCCTTGCCGTTCCACGACCATGATGTCCACGAACCGTTTACGAGGATTCCCCACGAGGGATGGACGCGCCACTCCAATCCCAAGTCGGGGGTGAGTGTCGCCCAACGCAGCAGGTTGGCACGCAGGGCAAAATGGTAAGGGGCAGATGATGGGGATTCCAACGGAGTGGCAGTTATCTCTTGGTGCTGTTCAGCTTGCCTTGCCGCCTGTTCTTTGGCAGGTCTGTCAGCTTCCGCTTTTTCGGCAGCGTGGCGTGCTTCTTCAGCCTTGTGCCGTTCTTCAGTAGCTTTGCGTTCCTGTTCGGCTCGTTCGGCGGCAAGGCGTTCTTCCTCTGCCTTGCTCAGCCCTTCCGATTCAGTGGCGGATGCTTCCGGTGCAGGTACTGTCAGACGGACGATGACTAAATCACCGTCGGCAGCATGGCTTTTGGCGTGGGGCTTGGTGATGAAACATTCCTCTTTGATTCCGCCGCGCACAATAAGTTCCGATTTCACCCGGTTGGAACGGATGGCGGCCATCCGCAGGTTTTCCTTTTCGCTGTCAAGGGAATTGCAGTAGCCGTCCACATAGAGCGGAAGACTGCCGCCGAGTATGCTGTCCTTGTTCCGGCGCACGCATTCCAGCAGCCGGGCAAGTTCCCGGTCGTTGCCGTCAAGCGGCACATAGAACATATCCTTCTGTGGTACGAAACGGAAGGTGTAGGTGGTGTCCGCTTTCTCTTGCGCGAAGACAGGAATTACTGCCGTCAGCCACAGAAATAGGGTGAAAAATAGGATTTTTTTGCTCATATAAACTTGATTTATTATCAGTTGCCATCCACAAAATTATGGAAAAACACCTGTCGCGCAAAATGCTTCGCCGATTATTTTCGTCTAACAATCAGTATTTTACTGAATTTGTTGTATGAGCACTTGCAAATTGTTATATGAGCACTTATTTTTGTTGATTGAGCACTTTTGCTGATTGAGCACTTTTTGTTGATTGAGCACAAGTCCGTAACCCGTGTATCTGGCTATGGTTTTCTCCATTGGGAGGGTGTACACCCTTCCTTTTCCGTGAACGACTTGACAAAATAACTGCGCGACAAGAAGCCTGACGACTCGGCTATTTTCTGTATGCTCATTTCGGGATGCTCCTTCAGCATGTCCTTTGCGTATTCCAGCCTAAGCCCGGTTATCCAGTCACAGAATGTCGCATGGTATTTGTCCTTTATGTAGGCATTCAGATATGTCCTGTTGGTGCCGAGCGCCTTTGCCATGTCCTGTATGGTGAAGCCGGATTGCGTATAGCTCCTGTTTTCCAGCCAGGACGTCAGGCTGCTTTCTATGCCGTCGAAATATTTGGGTGATTCCTTTTCCGTTTCTGTCTTTTTCTTCTCATCATCCGCCGCGTTCTCTATCTCCAACGTTCGCTCTACCTGCTCATAAAACATCATGTAGTTCTGGTATGAATAAAACAGATAGCCGTAAAACGGGATGGACGACAGAATCCAGATATATACGTATTCGTCGGGCAGGAATGTGAGCAGGCCGCATCCCACGCCGAAGATGACAGCCCACCATGTGAAAACGGAAAGCCACTTGATATACGCGCCAATGTCGTCAGAATAGGTTTCGCTGAAAATCCTGATGGCACGGTTATATGCCAGAATAAGCCTGCGGGCCAGGACGAATCCATAAGTGACCAGCCACGCAGCCAGAGCAAATAGCGCAATTGTCTGCAAAATCCCTTCGGGCAACAACATCAGCACGATGCAGGAAAGGATGGAAAAAATGACCCAAAGGCTGATATGCGTCCGCAACCGGCGCTTTGTGATGTAAAAGCGGTCCAGCAATGTCGTGAGTGCCGAACTGAAAAGCCAGTAACACAGGAAGTAGGTCGAAAGGTTCATCAGAATGGCCGCATTGGCGTTCTTGAACCGGATTCCGAAAAAGAAATGCACCGAATAATTGGCGGCAAGCAGCAGCAACGCTATCCCTATGATCCGACGGGAGCGCAGATAATTTCCGAAAATGATTTTTTCCGGTATTTTGGCCAACAAAAAATAAAAGCCGAAGAACAGCATCAACGGCAACGCAATGAAAAGCGAAAATTCGTATATTGTATAATCCATTATTACCTTGTTTTTGTTAATATCTCAGGCTTGCAGAAAGATTATCGGTTACTTTCCCACTTGCCTGGTACAAAAATACAAGGTTTTTCCGTTATTCTGAATATTGAGGAATATGTATTTCAAAAAAGAATTCAAAAATAATAATTAATATGGCTAATAGTCAATAAAATAGGGTCGGCAAAACCTGCCCCATGATGAGAATAACGCATCAAAAACAATTCGTGCATTGGCTAATCCTTGATTCTATTGATGATTTCTGAGGCCGGAATGTCACGCATAAGCGTGAACCCGAACCACTTTTTGCCTAAATCCTTAATCGATGCCCCGATGTGGTACACTTCGTCGTCTATAAGCAGAAAACGGTCATGCGCTTTGTTGAACCGCTCTATCCTGACTGGCGGATATTGAGCGTTGTGACGGTCAACATCCAGTTGGAACCGGTCGCTTACACGTTGTGTGTAGATAGTGGCAGTCACTCCTTTTTCCCCTTGAAAATAAGGCCTGCCAGGAAATAACCCAGTTCTGTGGAGAGGCTGCCAATGCCTGCCCCCGTCAACACATCGCTCAACCAATGCTTGTTGTTTGCCATGCGCATCAGCCCCGTGGCGGTAGCTACGGAATAGGCACTGATACCAATCCACGGACTCCTGTGACCGTATTCCTTGGTCAGCATCGTGGCGGTCATAAAGGCAGTAGCGGTATGCCCCGAAGGAAAGGAGTGGTCGTTGGGCTTAACACTGCAGTGATTTTGGCCAAAGGCGGGTTCTGGCCAAAGTCGCGGCGCACATGGACAAGCCGCCAGGCGGCGTATGTCAGTGTGCGCCTGTTTGTACGTTTTCCTTACTTTGCGGCGCGACCGATGCAGCGTTGCAAGCGGCTGTGAACCAGCGCGTTGAAGGCACAGGCGGCTGTAGCGCGCAAAACAGGCCGCCCTGCGGGCCGTAACGGCCCGTTTGGGAGGGCAAAACGGCCCGCCCTGCAGCGCAAGACGGGCCGTGGCGTGCGGCGTGTAAATAAGTTTCGCACCATCCGAGGAGCGTTGCGTGGCGTCCATGCACAGGCTGCCGCATGTCTGTGTGCCGGCTCTATGCGTAGGTATGCAGGCCGCTGCCGAGCAGGTAGTTCACGCCGAAGTACGTCATGAGTATGGTCAGGAAGGCGGCCACCATGAAGGCATGGTAGCAGAGCGGGCGGCGCAGTGCCGGGATGGTGTCGGTATGCACAGCCACGGCGTAGACCATGAGCGTTATCAAGGCCCACGTCTCCTTTGCATCCCAGCCCCAGTAGCGGCCCCACGACACGTTGGCCCACACCGCCCCGATGAATGTGCCCATGGCCAGCGCGGCCAGCGCGGGGTAAAGCAGCAGGCGCGAGAGCAGCTGCAGGGCGGCCTCCTGCCCGCCTGCTCCCCCGAAGCCGCGCAGGCGGCGGGCCGCCGCTGCGGCCAGGGCCGCCACACCGCAGGCAAACGTCAGCGCAAGCAGGGCGAAGGCCAGCATGACGGCGGCCACGTGGAGCGAGAGCAGGGGCGAGTCCAGCACGGGCATGATGCCGGTGATGGCGGGGTCCATCTGCCCTATGTGCGCTACGAGCAGGAAGAAGCCTGCCGTGATGAAGCCCAACGTGAGCGCCATGCTGAAGCGCCGCGCCGCCACCATCGACATGAGCATGACGAACCAGGCCATGAGCAGCATCGTCTCGTAGCCGTTGGACATGGGTATGTTGCCCGACGCAACCCACCTCAACGCCCCGCAGAATGTGAGCGCGGCAAAGGCCGCGGCCATTGCGCCGAGGCACACCCCGCGCCACAGCCTGCCGCGGCGCGGGGCGGCGGCAGTGGGCGAGGCAGGCTTGCCGAGGCGCACAGCCGAGGCGACGAGCGCCAGCAGCCCCAAGGCGAGGCAGACCACGGAGAGCACCGCCACGAATGGCACCGCATTGTATGTGCGCTCGGCCCACAGCTGCAGCTCCGTGGGCAGCGACGCTCCTGCCTGCTGCCGCTGGTAAGCCGCCATCTTGCCTATCAGGCTGTCTGCCCGGGCCGTGCGCCCGGCCAGCACCTCGCCGTAGAGCAGCGAGAAAGCGTTCTGCATGTACAGCTTGCGCCCCCGCCCTATCGAGTCGGGGATGCGGTCAGTGGGGGCATACCATGTGGTATTGCCGCCGTGCGTGTAGGGGAACACCTTGAGCAACAGCCCGCGCCGCAGCTCCATGACGAGCCTCAGCTTGTCGTCTATGTCGGCCGCCTGCCGGTGGAACGCGTCATGGTTGCCTTGGTAATACTCCCGTATGTAAGGCCCGAGGATGTATCCGCCCATGTCGGGGTTCAAGAATGTGTTCACAGAGACGTAACGGGGCAGCTGCAAAGCCTCCCGCAGCTCGCCGTCCTTGAGCTTGACAAACGGTTCCGCGCACCACTCCTCGCCCCAGAATATCCAGCCCGCCAGCACCTGTTCAGCCGTCAATCCTCTGTACGTGCGGCTGCCGTGGAGCTTCATGGTGAAGTCGGTGGCAAGCGTCTGCAGCGGGCATATGCGGCCATTCCATAGCACACAGAGCCGCCCGAGGTCGCCGGCCCGGTCGCGCGGCAGCGTGGTAGCGGCGTGGCCCGTGGCAGGAACCAGGGCCGCCAGGGTGGCCACGGCCAGTGCGCCACGCCTCAATGACGTGCTGCGCAGCAGTCGGCGGAAGGTGGCGCGCGGGTCAGCCAGCATCCATACGAGCGATATGAACAATGCCACATTATGGCCTCTACCTCGTTGCGCGCGCGGCAGTCGTGCAGGCGGTCTTCAGCTCCGGTGTTGACCCTCGACAGCCCGCGTCCCCACAAAGGAGTGGTACGGCACCATGACCCGTGTATGTCGTTCTTCATGTACAGCTTGTGCTGCATCATGTCGCTGTACGGCCAGATAGTCTGGTTCTGGTATCTCGGCAGCGGTTTGTCAGCGATACACTCGGGCGTCCAGTAGTTGTCGTCGCCGGTCTTCCACGACGGGCGGTGGCAGCTGGCGCAACCCATCTCCATGAACAGCTCCTTGCCACGCTGCACGTCAGGGTCGTTAAGGTTGCGCGCACGCGGTATCGACAGTCCCCTGTGCCACACCATGAGGGCATAGAACTGGTCGGTAGTCATGTCCGGCTCGAAGTTATACCACTGGTTGTCAAACTGATATACGGGCCGTCGTTGCTGTTGGCTCCGTCCTCGGGGTGGTAGATAACGAGCAGGTAGCCGTTGCCGAACGTGGCCTTGTAGGAGTCCTGCCGCTTGCCGTGGCCGTAGCCCGGGTGGCAGTCTATGCACGATTTGCGCACAGACGCCGGGCCGAGTCCGTTGAACGGGGGCGTGTCGAGTGTCACGTTGCGCTCGAAGAACATCTCCCCCCGGTTGAAATCGTTGGTCAGCCCCATGTTGGTAGTGGCCGGTGTCTCGTCCTCGTAGCACCCTTCACTTACGTTGAGCGTCGTGCCCAGCAGTCCGCCGGGATACCACTCGTCAGCCGAGAAGTTGCCCACGGCCTTTCCGATGTACGAAACGTCGTCAATGTTCCCTGGGGTGTTGTCGCCCGGGGCGTTCTCATCGTCGGAGCAGGCAGCCAGCGACAGGCAGATGCAACCGGCGATGACGGGAATGCGTTTTCTCAAAAATAAATCCATAATCGTATTATTTTAGTTTTTAATATGATTGAATCGTGGCGGCGTTTCCACCGTCACGATTCTTGGTTTTTCGGTGTCTTGCCCCGCCATCAGTTCACCGCGATCCAGTCGGCAGCCTTGTTCAGCTCCTCGTCGAGGGCGGCGATGGCATCCATTGCGACGAGCGGCAGGTCATAGACTGGGCGCCGCATCCACGGGGCGGCGACACAATCATATCCGCGTGCGGCCCATGCGGCCACCTCGTCACGGAAGATCCATGCGTCGGGATGGCAGATGAGGATATAGTCCACGCCTCGGAGAGACGGTAGAAACGCTCCGAGAGCATCATGGCGTTGTATCCGGCGATGCCGTTGCGCGAGCCGAGCCACTCCTCACCCACACGCACTACCTCGGCCTCGGGCGCAAGGGCCGCGTATGGCGTCATGTCGAGCCCCTCGGGGGCGACGAAGGCCACGTCGTAGGCCGCGAGCAGCCGCACGTTGTTGGCGATGGCGCGGCGCTCCCCGTCGGTGGGGAGGGGTCGGTAGACGGGTATGAGTATGCGGATTTTCATCACTGGGGTCGTTGGCGCGCCTCGGCCGTAGATACCGTTGCGGGTGGTATATGGTGCGTTCTGGCGGCTATTGTTGCGGTAAAGTTACTTCTTTTTCTGTTTGAGTATGTCGCGCAGCTTGTAGACCACATATTTGGGCAGCAGGATCCACGAGGCGCCGCTCAGGGGATAGCGTGCAATGTATTGCATTCCGTGTCCGAATCCGCGCTCGAAGAAACACCCCTTCTGCCACATGAAGCGTATGAAATAGCTCTCGCTGATGCGTTCGTAGCGGTCGATCTCGCTCTGTGGCAGCGGCGTGGCGAACATGGGCAGGCGGTCGCGCCACTTGCGGTGCAGGCGTTTCATTGTGCGGATCCACTCGCGCGTATATCCTCCCGTGGAGAAGTGCTCGATGAAGACCTTGTTGCAGACGTAGTTGTGGTAGCGGCACGCCACGGCAAGCGTAAAGTCTATGTCGTACCCGTGGAACCGCGGGAAGGTCTGCTCGTCGAAGAGGGTCTCGCTCCAGACCTCGCGCCGCACGAAGAGACACATGCCGTCGAGCGTCACCACGGGCGAGAAATCTACGCCGTCGGGGTTCCTGTCTATGGGGTGGTGTCCGCCGCGCATGTATTGCACATAGTGTGCGCGCAGGTCGCCGCCGCCGTTGTGCCAGCCGGTGAGGTGCTTGAGCTTGAGGATGCTGCCGGCGAAGCCTATGACGCCGCAGTCGGCCTCGGCGAGTTTGGCGGCTATGATCTGCCCCCACCCTTCGGTCTGGAACTCGACATCCTCATGCACGAAACACAGCATATCGTATCTGGCGGCTGCGGCGCAGCGGTTGAAGACCTTGCAGAGTCCGTCGCCATTGATGCGGTTGTCGTAGGCGATGAACTCGTACGGGCAGCCGCACGTGGCGGCAATATTCTTCTCGAGTCGTCGGGCGGCAGCCGGATCGACCGAGCAGCAGATAATGGTGAACATCTCAGTTGTTTCGGTTTTTGATGTAGGTTGCGGCGGCCTCGGCGACGCGTTCGCCGTCGAGGGCTGCGGAGACTATGCCGCCGGCATATCCGGCGCCTTCGCCTGCGGGGAAGAGCCCCGATACCTCGGGATGCATGAGCGTCTCGGCATCGCGGGGGATCCGTACCGGGGTTGAGGTGCGCGACTCGACACCCACGACTACGGCCTCGGGCGAGAGATAACCTCTCATACGGCGGTCGAAGGCGGCAATGCCTTTACGCAGCGAGGAGGCGATCATGGCGGGCATCCATTCGTCGAGGCGTGAGGGTGTGAGTCCGGGTATGTATGAAGTTGAGGGCAGTGACGAAGAGTTGCGTCCGGCGACGAAGTCGGTGACGCGCTGTGCGGGTGCGACCTGACGGGCGCCGCCGTTGCGGCGTGCGGCCTCCTCGAGCCGCTGTTGGAATACGAGTCCCGCAAGGGGCCCGTACTCTTGGGCGAGGAAGGCGTAGTCGTCGGGGCGGATCTCGGTGACGAGACCCGAATTTGCCCATCGGGAGTTCCGGCCGCTGGGCGACATGCCGTTTACGACCGACTGCGCGGCGTCGGTCATGGCGGGGACGATGAAGCCGCCCGGACACATGCAGAACGAATATACTCCGCGGCCGTCGATCTGCTCGACGAGCGAGTACGACGCTGCGGGCAGGTATTCGTCACGGTGTGGCGAGTGGTACTGTATGGAGTCTATGAGCTGCTGCGGGTGCTCTATGCGCACGCCCATGGCGAAGGGCTTGGCCTCGAGGCGTACGCCGTCGCGGTGGAGCGTGTAGTATACGTCCTTTGCCGAGTGCCCCGTTGCGAGCACCACGGCCGCACCCTCTATAAGGGTGTCGCCGACCCATACGCCGCGTATGCGGCCGCCCTCGATCTTGAATCCCGTGACCTTGGCCCCGAAGTGTATCTCGCCGCCCGCCGTGACGATCGTACGGCAGATGTTGCTTATGATGCGGGGCAGACGGTCGGTGCCGATGTGGGGGTGTGCGTCGTAGAGTATCTCGGGTGTGGCGCCGTGGAAGACGAGCGTCTGCAGCGCCTTGTTGTAGTCGCCGCGTTTCTTGCTGCGCGTGAAGAGCTTGCCGTCGGAGAAGGTGCCCGCGCCGCCCTCGCCGAAGGCGTAGTTCGAGTCGGGATCTATGTCGAGGTTGCGGTTTATGAGGGCAATGTCCTGCTTGCGGGGCAGCACGCGCTTGCCGCGTTCGAGGATTATGGGCTTGAGGCCGCACTCTATGAGGTGCAGCGCGGCGAAGAGCCCCGCGGGCCCCGACCCGACGACGATGACTTCGGTTGCGTGGCTCACGTCGGGATAGTCGAAGTGCAGGGGTGCGGGCTGCGGCTCGCTGTCGGCGAATATCTCAATCGAGATGTTGACCTTGACGGGACGGCGTCGTGCGTCGATCGAACGCTTGACGACACGCGCCAGCGCCACGTCGCTGCGACGTATTCCCATCTGCCGCGCGGCGAGTGTGGTGCATAGCTCGAAGTCGGCGGCTTGTTTGGGTGTGAGTGTCAGTGTTACGGTTGCCGGCATTGTGTCAATCGGTTTAATTGGTTACAAAAGTAACTAAAAAAAAGGCAAATACCCAATTTTTTATCCGTACGCTTCGTGTGGAAGTGTTATTTTTATTAACTTTGCGCTGATTTGTCACATGGTTGCCGCAGGCGGATGATTCGGCCCCGGGGCCGGTGAGAGGCGGCCGCGAAGCAGATGCCGGGCGGACGAGAAGTCTGTGCGAGGCGGATGCGGGGCTGACGGTAGGAGAAGCCGACGCGAAGTGGATGCGGGGCGGACGCGAAGTCTGCGCGAGGCAGTGTCGGGCGGACATGTGGCAGATATGAGACAACAAGCGGATATGGTGTAATTGGTAGCCACGTCAGACTTAGGATCTGATGCCGAAAGGCGTGGGGGTTCGAGTCCCTTTATCCGCACACGCGAAAAGGGGCCTTCCGTTGTGGGAAGGTCCCTTTTCGCATAAATATATTTTGAGTTTGGGGGTCAGATGTTGTACGATGTCTCGCCGTGCTCGTAGTAGTCGAGTCCGTCCTCCTCGACGCGGCGGTCGACGCGCAGGCCGATGGTGCGGCGCAGCACGTAGAAGAGGATCAGGCCGCAGAGTATGGCCCACGCGGCATATACTGCGGCGCCGAGCAACTGTACGCCGAGCATGTGCAGGCCGCCGCCGTAGAGCAGGCCGCCGTCGAGGGCGAAGATGCCCGTGAGGATTGTTCCGAGCGAGCCGCAGACGCCGTGAACGGATATTGCGCCGACGGGGTCGTCTACTTTGGCCACGCTGTCGAAGAAGCTGACGGCGAAGACCATTGCGGCGCCGCAGATGATGCCTATGAGTGCTGCGCCGACGGTGCTGACGGCGTCACAGCCTGCGGTGATGCCGACAAGGCCCGCAAGCACGCCGTTAAGCGAGAGCGAGAGCGACGGTTTGCCGTAGCGCACCCACGCCACGATAAGTGCCGTGAGGGCTCCCGTTGCGGCCGAGATGTTTGTATTCATGAATACGGTCGAGGCGCTCTGCTGCAGTTCGGGTGTCGAGATGCCGACGGTGCTGCCCGGGTTGAATCCGAACCATCCGATCCAGAGGATGAAGACGCCGAGCGTGGCGATCGTCAGGTTGTGGCCGAGTATGGCGTGGGGCTTGTCGTTCTTGTACTTGCCGATACGGGGCCCTACCATCGCCGCGCCCACCAGTGCGAGCCATCCGCCAGCCGAGTGCACGACGGCCGAGCCGGCGAAGTCGTGGAATCCCAGCGCCGAGAGCCAGCCGCCGCCCCATGTCCAGTGGCCCGATATGGGGTAGATGAAGGCCGAGATGAAGATACAGTATACGAGGTATGCGCGGAACTGCGTACGCTCGGCCATGGCGCCCGAGACGATCGTGGCGGTTGTGGCGCAGAACATGGTCTGGAAGATAAGGAATGCCGTCTGCGGGATGTTCGAGGGCACGGCCGAACCGAGCGCGAAGGGGTCGGCTATGAGTCCGGCGAAGGCGTCGGCACCGAACATTATGCGGAAGCCGAAGAGCCAGAAGAGCAGCGAGCCGAAACAGAAGTCGAGCAGATTCTTCATCAGGATGTTGGCCGTGTTCTTCGACCGTGTGAAGCCGGCCTCCACCGATGCGAAGCCCATCTGCATCATGAAGATAAGAATTGCCGCCAGCAGTACCCATACGGTGTCGATACCCGATACGAGGTAGTCGAGGCGTGTCATTATGTCAAGATTGTTCTCCATATACTTACTCTATTTTTAACCTAACCGAAAATAAAATACCCGATGCCGCTATTTGCCTCCCGAGGCCTCCTTCGTGTGGCTGTTGCCGGCGTCGTGGGCAGCCTGTTCGGCGGCGCGGTCGACCTCGACCTGCTCGGGGGAGCGTTTCTTGTTTATGAGTTCGTCGCAGCGGCCCGTGCGGATGCTGTAATAGTGGTCTATGTCCGAGACCCATACGCGGCCGTCGCCGATCTCGCCCGTGCGGGCTGTGCGGATGATCGTGTCGATGGCCTTGTCGCAGAGCTCGTCGCGCACGATCAGTATGAGCATCATGCGCTCGATGATGTCGGTTTCGTACATGACGCCGCGGTAGACACGGCGGTTGCGGGCATGGCCCGAGCCGCGCACGTCGACATAGGAGAACCATTCGACGCCGTTCTCGAGAAGTGCCTCTTTGGTCTCGTCGAACCTTGTCCGACGGATGACCGCTTCGATCTTCTTCATAAGTTGATATGTTAAGTAAAGGAATCTCAACGGGTGAGACTCCGGAAACAACGGTTTTGGGATCCGCGCGTGCGGATACTCAATGAGGAAAACAATCTATGGTTGGGAATGGGATGGGTCGGAACGAAAAAACGCCACGCGGAGGTGTATACTCCCGTGACGTCAGCATTGTCGCGAAGCGGCGGATTCGAGCGAGGCAAGCATCAGCCTGCCGATATTGGAATCCGTATGTGAGTTCCGCTTCATACGTTGATGAATTACGTTGAAGCAAATATAGGGATTATTAAAATAATTTCAAAATGATTTCGTGAAAAAATTTAATATTCCCGCTCCGACGTGCCTCAGGCGGCGGTGTGATCCCTTCGGTTTGCGGTTGTTTCCCGATCAACCTTGCGGAGCGATTTGCAGGTGTATATCATAAAAGATTCCCCGCCGGGGATTATCCCGTAAGCTGCGCCCGACCAACCTTGCGGAGCGATTTGCGGGTGTATATCATAGAAAAATCCCCGTCGGGGGATTGTTTGAGATTCCGGCGGGGAGATTCCTGTGGCTTGTTATGTCTGTGCCGACACGCTATTTGTGCGTTACGGGCAGGCGGTAGATGGCGAAGGTGCGGGCGCCGAGCGCGGCACGCAGGGTGTTGCCGTCGGGGGTGACGGCGCTCTGCACGGGGACGATCCTGTCGGGCTGGTCGAGCGTGTTGTCGGCATCGGGGTCATCCGAGTGGAATGTGGTGCAGGTGCCTGCTGTGAGCGAGGCCGAGCGTTTGAGGCCCTCGAATGCTATCTCCAGCGTGCGGGGCGCATCCGATACGTTCACCACCTTGACTATATAGCTCTGCGAAGGCTCGTCCCATACGGCGCTGGCGAAGAGTCCGTTCTGGTCCTGCTGCCCGCTTACGGGGCGGCCCGCCATCGTCAGGGGTACGACATTGGTGCCCTTGTTGTTGCCGTAGAGGTACTGGACGTGCCAGCTGCACGAACGCACCGAACGCAGGTTGTCGAACCATATAAGGTCGGGACGCCACTGCCACCCCTCGACGTGGGCCAGCAGCGGGGCGTATGTGGCCATGTGGACCACGTCGGCGTTGCGCTCCACGCCCGTGAGGAATGCGGCCTCGAGCAGTGCGGCGTTGAAGTGGTTCCACTTCTTGCCGGCGCCGTGGCAGGCATACTCTCCGGCGAAGACCTTGGGGCCCTTGCGGTCATAGTTGTCGTATCGGCTGCCCGAGGCGAGGAACCAACGCTCCGGACGGTAGAAGTGCTCGTCCACGAGGTCTACCTTGAGACGCCGCATCTCGGGCCAGAGGTAGTCGAAGTCGGGGCCTTCGGAGTTGGGGCCCGACGAGCCTATGATCATGATCTCGGGATGGGCCTTGCGCAGCACCTCGACGAAACGCTCCAGACGCTCCGGATATTCCGGCCCCCACTGCTCGTTACCTATGCCTATATATTTGAGGTTGAATGGTTCGGGATGTCCCATCTCGGCGCGCAGCGCACCCCACTCGGTATCCGTGGCGCCGTTTGCGAACTCGATGAGGTCGAGGGCGTCGTCTATGTATGGGTCGAGGTCGCATACGGCGACATGCGCCTCGGGCGAGTCGTTCTGGTACTGGCACGCCAGACCGCAGTTGAGGATGGGCAGTGGCTCGGCTCCGATATCCTCGGCCAGCAGGAAGAGCTCATAGAATCCCATGCCGTAGCTCTGGTAGTAGTCGGGGAAGAAGCGGTGGCGGAAGGTGTATTGCCAGCGGTTGATGTTCAGGGGGCGGTTCTCGACGGGGCCGACGGAGTTCTTCCAGTTGTATCGGGTCTCGATGTTCGTGCCTTCGACTATGCAACCGCCCGGGAAGCGGAATACACCCGGGCGCGTGTCGGCCAGAGCCTGTACGAGATCTTTGCGCAGGCCGTTCTCGCGGCCCTTCCACGTGTCGACTGGGAAGAGCGACACATGCTCCAGATCGACCGTGCCGCCCGAGGTGAGGAATATGCGCAGGTGAGCCTTGTCCAAGGTGCGGGCGGGGGTGAGGCGCAATTCATATTTTTTCCACTCCTCAGAGTCGATGGTAAGGTCGGCGCCGGCCAAGGTCTGCGTCTCCTCCATCGAGGCGTTGTCTACCAGCTCGACGCGTATGCTCTGCGCCTTGCCGCGGGCCCAGACGGTAAACCTGTATTCGCTGCCCTGCACGACACCCATGCCGAAGAATCCCTCGTTCTCGATGCCGGTGGCCATGTGCGGGTGGTCGGGGGGTGTGAGGCGTACGTAGTGGGGGTTGCGGTCGAAGGGGCCGTCATCCTCGACGGCGACGTTGCCGAAGGTCTTCCAACCCATTAGACGCTGCGGGAACTCGAACGAGCGGTTCTTCACCATCTCGGCATAGAGACCGCCGTCGGCGCCGTAGTTTATATCCTCGAAGAAGTGTCCGTACATCGTGGGGCGTATCTCGGCCCCGATCTTGCCCGCCTCGACCACCATGCGGTCTACGGGCTGCGCGTATGCCGCCGCGGCGGCCATGGCAAGTGCGGTTGCGAGCGCTGTGCGTAGATTCATATCTCTGTGTGTGTTTTGGAGTTAGTATCTTCTGTTATAGTTAATTTTTCGGGATTCCATGCTCTGTTAGAATACTCCTATTTTAATGTGCTTCGAGCCAGTTGCGGCCGACGCCCGCATCCGATACGAGGGGTACGCTCAGCTTGGCGGCACCCTCCATCGCCTCGCGCACGATTGCCATGACGCGCTCCTGCTCCCCGCACACCATGTCGACTATGACCTCGTCGTGCACCTGAAGGATCATGCGCGAACGGAGGTTCTCGGCATGGAGGCGGCGGTGTATCTCGATCATCGCTATCTTCATTATGTCGGCGGCGCTGCCCTGTATGGGTGCGTTTATGGCGTTGCGTTCGGCCACGCCGCGGGCCACGGCATTGCGCGAGGTGATGTCGCGCAGGTACCGGCGGCGGCCGAAGACCGTGGTGACGAATCCCGTCTCGCGTGCCGACGCTATGGCCGAATCCATATACTCCTTGACCTTGGGGTAGGAGGCGAAGTAGCCGTCGATGATCTGCTTGGCCTCGCCGCGGGGGATGTCGAGACGCTGGCTCAGCCCGAATGCCGAGATGCCGTATATGATACCGAAGTTGGCGGTCTTGGCCTTGCGGCGCTCGTCGGATGTGACCTCCGTGAGCGGCTTGTGGAAGAGGCGCGCAGCCGTGGCGGCGTGGATATCCTCACCGTGGAGGAAGGCCGCGATGAGGGCCTCGTCGCCGCTCAGGTGCGCCATGAGCCGCAGCTCTACCTGACTGTAATCGGCCGAGAGCAGGAGATGCTCCCCGTCCGAGGGGATGAAGGCCTCGCGTATGCGGCGCCCGAGCTCGTCACGTACGGGTATGTTCTGCAGGTTGGGGTTGGTCGACGAGAGCCGCCCCGTCGAGGTGACCGCCTGATTGAAGGATGTGTGTATGCGTCCCGTGGCGCGGTTTACCAGCTGCGGCAGCGCCTCCACGTATGTCGACAGGAGCTTCTTCACGCCGCGGTATTGCAGTATGAGGTCGACGATGCGGTGTTTGCGGGCGAAGCCCTGAAGGTACTCCTCCTCGGTGCTGAACTGGTGCGTGCGTGTCATGCGGGGCTTCTCGGCTATGCGCATCTTGGCGAAGAGCACCTCGCCTATCTGCCGTGCCGAGTTGACGTTGAGCGTCGGCTCGCCGGCCTCGCGGCGGATCTCGCCTTCGAGCTGCGCGAGCAGGGCGTTTAGCTCCACGGCATAGTCTGCCAGCAGCGCCGAGTCGATCTTCACACCCGTCATCTCCATCTCGGCCAGCACGTCGATCATGGGTTCCTCGATTGTGAGGTAGAGTCGGTCGAGCGACTGGCGGCACACCTCCTCCCACAGCACGCGCTTGAGCTGCAGCGTGATGTCGGCATCCTCGGCGGCATACTCCTTGACGCTCTCGATGTTGACCTGATCCATCGTGAGCTGGCGCGCGCCGCGTCCGATGAGGGTCTCGATGGCTATGGGCGAGTAGTTGAGGTATCGCTGTGCGAGGTAGTTCATGTTGTGCCGGGCCTCCGAGTCGAGCAGGTAGTGGAGGATCATGGTGTCGATCTTGCGGCCGCGCACCTCGATGCCCAGATGCGCGAGAACCATGATGTCGAACTTGATGTTCTGGCCTATCTTGACGCTGTCGGGGTTTTCGAACAGGGGCCGCACGGCCTCGGCGAAGTCGGGTGTGTTCTGCGGGGTGAAGGATATGTACCACGCCTCGTGCTCGCGCACGGCGAGCGAGAGTCCGACGATGCGGTCGTTGAAGATGTCGAGGCCCGTGGTCTCGGTATCGAAGCATATCTCCGGTTCGGTGCGCAGACGCTCCACTATCTGGCGCAGCTCCCCGATCTCCGTAACCAGACGGTAGTCGTGGGGCGTGGTTGCGGCCGTGGCGAATACGGGATCCGTCGCGGCGGTATCTTGCTCGTCCGTTGTGTCTGTCGTATCGGTTGCGGCTTGCGGCGCGGCGGGGGTCTCTTCGGCGGGTGCCTCGAAGAGGTTTCCCTGTCCTGCGAGGGCCTCGCGGCGTGCCGCGGCCGACTTGGCGCGCGCCATCTCCGCCAGCTGCCGCTGCGGCGCCTGACGGGGTGCGTCGGAGGGCTCCTCGGCGGGGGCCATGTTGTATATGTCGCGGGCGAAGGCCGTGAAGTCGAGCTCGGCGAAGAGCGCCTTCAGATCGTCCACGTTCGGGGGGCATATCTCAAGCTCCGAGGGTTCGAACGCGACGGGCACGTCGGTGCATATCGTTGTCAGACGCTTTGCCAGAAGCAGGCGGTCGCCCCATGCGGCGATCTTCTCGCCCTGCTTTCCCTTGATCTCGGCGGCATTCTGGAGTATGTTTTCTGCCGAGCCCCACTGTGCGACAAGCTTGCAGGCGCCCTTCTCGCCGATGCCGGGCACGCCGGGGATGTTGTCCGAGGCGTCGCCCCAGATGGCCAGAATGTCGCGCACGAGTATCGGGTCCGCGATTCCGTAGCGGGCGCATACGGCCTCCGTGTCGAGGATCTCGATGCCGTCGCCCTTCTGTCGGTATATGTTGCGGTGGGGGCGCACGAGCTGGCAGTAATCCTTGTCGGGCGTCACCATGAAGACCTCGTACCCGGCCTCGGCGCCGCGGTATGCAAGGGTGCCGATGACGTCGTCGGCCTCGAAGCCCTCGATCTCGAATACGGGTATGCGCATGGCCGCGAGCAGACGCTGGAGATAGGGTACCGAGAGAATTATGTCCTCGGGCGTATCGAGACGGTTGGCCTTGTATTCGGGATATATCTGTTTGCGGAACGAGCCCCCCTTGGGGTCGAATGCCACGCCCAGCAGGTCGGGCTGCTCGCGCTTGAGGATGTCGCGCAGGAACTTCGTGAAGCCGAAGAGAATCGAGGTATTCATGCCGTGGCGGTTGCGCATGGGCCGCCCCATGAAGGCGTAGTAATACTTGAATACCAGAGCGTAGGCGTCTATGAGAAATAATCGTTTCATTGTGCGTGCGGTATGTGCGGAGGCCTCGCCGCATTGGTGTGCGGGGTGGCTGCCGCGGGTGTTGTGGGGGCCGTCGGCTGTCTCAAAGGTTGTCGTCGGCGGTCTCAGGGGTTGCTGTCGGCTGTCTTAGAGGTTGTCGTCGGCGAACCACTCGGCGTATGAAGTTGCGGTCTCGTGCAGACGCAGCGAGTAGAGCTGCACCTCGTCGGGGAGCGCCTCGAGCAGACGCTCGGCGAAGTCGACGAGCATGTTCTCGCACGTGGGCTGGTAGTCTACCGGGACTATGCGCGAGAAGTGGTCGGCGAGCATTCCGCGGAGAAGCTCTCCCTGCTCGGTGCGGCGTATGATGAATGCGTGGTCGAGGCGCGAGACGATCTGCTCGTTGACTATCCGCTTGAGCAGTCCGAAGTCCATGACCATACCCTGCTTGGGGTCGTATTCGTCGGTCGAGGGTTCGCCCTTGACGGTGACGAAGAGGCGGTACGAGTGGCCGTGTATCTCGCGGCAGGCGCCGTCATATCCCTCGAGGGCGTGCGCGGCCTCGAACGAGAACTCCTTGGTAAGACGTATTGTAGCCATAAGGTTGCGGTGTTGCGTTGTCACAATATCTCTTTCACACATGTTGCAATGTACAAAGATAATGTTTTTATCGAAACACGCAACCGGCATACCGTGCGGCCGCGGCGGGGGAGATTATGCGGGACCGCACGCGGCGTGTTCCGTCCGCGGCGGGGGGATTTATGGATGTGACGTAATGGGGCGTCAGAGCAGGGGCGGGGTCTCGGCCTCGGAGGTGAGGGGGGCGTCGCTGTCGCGGCGTGTGAGCTGCTTGCGCACGCGTATGAGGATCTTGCGGCCGTCGGGCGTCGAGGCCGTGAGACGGGTGCTCCAGTATGCCTGCAGGGGCCATCCCGAGGCGAAGTGTATCTCCTCGCCCGAGAAGCTCTCCATCGTGACGCTGGTGTCGGGGGCCTGTTCGGGAGTTATGGCGCCGCCGAGGAGGAGAGCTTCGGGGTGTGCGGCGGCGGTTGTGCGCATGGCCTCCTCGGCCTGCGATACGGAGTGGGTGTGGAGCATTGCGGAGGCGGCGTCGGTAGTTGCGCCGTCGGCCCAGAATGTCGTGACGCAGTCGGCCTCGGCATCGGTCATGGGCAGGCGGAGGCTCTCGTGCCGTTCATATTCGGTGTCGGGGCGGAAGCGCGTGCCGTGGAAGAAGAATATGCGGCCTATGTCCTCTATGGTGCGTGTCGTTGAGGCGTCGGGGTTGATCCACTTCTCGATTATGTTCTGCCACTCCCATTGGGGCGTAGTGCGGCGCACGGGGTCGGGGAGGCTGTCGTAGAGGGTCTCGGCGGCGCGGTCGGAGAGTTTGTGCGCGGCCTCGACGATCTGGGCGGCATTGACCACGCAGAGCAGCTCGCCGTCGAGCGATGTCTCGATTATGAGGGGTACGTTGAGCCCCTCGCGCTGTTCGAGCCCGTAGATCATCTGTGCGATTGGGTCCTGTTCGAAGTGGCGGTGGTTTGATATCCGGAGGGTGTATCGCGTGGGTGTTGCGTCGATGACCTCTATGGTGCGTATGTCGGAGTAGCTGCGCAGGCGCACCGTGTCGCCATCCTCGACCAGACACTCGGTCGAGCGGTAGTCGTAAGTCATCTGGTCGCCCTTCTGCCAGTATGCGGTGATCTGCACGGTCGAGTCGGGCATAAGTTGAGCGTTGGCCTCCGTGGCGGGGACGATGAACGCGAAGGCGAGAATCGTGAGGCATATTCGCGGTTTCATGGCAGGATAGTTTTCGGTTGTCAGGCAGGTAGTCCAAAGATAGTAAAAAAAGACGCTGTGTGTCGTCTATCTCCGGATTATTTTATCAACATTGGCATTATATTGCCAAATATACTGAAACTGCCGAACAAAAACCTCACCGTAACGGGCGTTAAAGTGTGCGGAATGTCGTTTTTAACTATATGGCGGCCCTTGCCGATATGTTTTTTGATAAACGCGGCGGGCCTATTGCAGCAGTGTTGCCCGCCCCGACATGCGTTCCATGTCGTATATGACGGCGAGGGAGCTGTGGCGGCCGGCCGAGGCGTTGATGACGAAGAGGCTCCGTGCGGCCATCGAGGCGACGATGCAGTTGCGCGCCTGCGCGGCACGGAGACCCGCACGTGGGATGTTGCGCGCGGCGAAGATAAGGATACGCCCCTCGGCCAAGGCCTGTTCGACATGTGGCGGATAGTGCCGGTGGAGTGTGCGGGCGTGCGCCCAGATGACGGGGTGGCGCGCGGCGAGGAGCCGTTCGAGGATCTCGACCTCAAGGGGCGAGTGGAAGCCGCTGATGACGGCGTCGCCGGTGCGGATCGTCTGCTCGGCCCAGCGGAGGGCGCTGCGCCGCTGCTCGGGCGATACCTCCCGCGAGGCGAAGAATGCGACCTTCGGAAGGTCGAGCAGGGCTATGTTGCCCGTGTAGTCGTAATCGAAAGCCATAAAAACGTGGGTTGCCGCATTGACTTATCCACGCTCAGGCCTTCGCTGCCCCACATTGAAACAAGCAACACGGACAGCCCACGCGAAACGCGTACCATACACATAGCAGGCCAAAAGGCCTGCCTGCGTGACGATACATACGTCCACGGAGCGTCCTTGTTACATTCCTTTCAATGTGCTAAAGTTGCGAAGTTTGAGCGAGAAAGATACGTAACTAAAACGTTCGTAATATGTTTGGCGGCCGCATGGCGGCGCGCCGACACAAAGATATGAAAAGGGTGCGGGAGAAGCAAATCACCCGCACAAAAGTTTTCTCGGAGGAATTTTTCGGGGTGTTTTTCGGGATGGATTTTTCGGGATGGATTTTTCGGGAGAGATTTTTCGGGAGAGATTTTTCGGGAGAGATTTTTCGGGAGAGATTTTTCGGGAGGGATTTTTCGGGAGGGATTTCGGTGATCGTGGCCGATTTGTAGGGGGCGTCGAAGTTCTTCGGGAAGCGGAAGCCCAGCAGCAGTGCCAGGCCGATGGCCATGTCCGAATAACCCGAGAAGTCGCAGTAGATTTGCAGGGCGTAGCCGTAAATTCCCATCAGGCATTCGAACCCGGAGTAGAGCAGCGGCTCGTCGAAGATACGATCGACGAAGTTGAGTGAGATATAGTCCGAAATGACGGCTTTTTTGAATAAGCCGATGAGGATCAGGAATACGCCCATGCCGAACATTTCGCGCGTGACCCGCAGCGGATTTTGTCGGATCTGGGGAATGAAGTCTTTGGCCCGGACGATCGGGCCGGCTACCAGTTGTGGGAAGAACGAGAGATAGAACAGGTAATCGGCCCAGTTGTTTAGGGGTTTGAGTTGTCCCCGGCAGATGTCGATCGTATAGCTGAGCGACTGGAACAGGAAGAACGAGATGCCGACGGGCAGGAAGATGTTCTGGAAGTTGAGGAACCCTTGTCCGAAGAGGTTGTTGGCGATTTCGATCAGGAAATTCGTGTACTTGAAATAGCCCAACATGCCCAGATTGACCAACACGCTCAATCCCACGAGCCAGTATTTCGCCCGTTGCGTCCGTACTTTGTAGATGGCATGGGCGATCCAGTAGTCGCTCTGAATATCAGCGGCGCGGAGGCGTCATAGTGCAGCAGCTCCAGAACTCTCTCTACAATCTGTTCCATCGGCGTAAGGGTTGTTTTTCGGGTGCGGTGTCTATCTTATCTATCGGTCGTCTCTCTTGTCTCTCTTGTCTTTCGTGTCGGCCGTCTATCTTATCGGTCGTTTCGGCCGTATCTCTCTTGTCTCTTGTCGGTCGCCTCTCTTTTATCTCTTGTCGGTCGCCTCTTATTTATCGGATTTATCGGTCGGGGGCCTTTTGTGCCGGTCAGGGCAGCGGCAGCGGCTCGGGTTCGGGCCGCAGGTCGTCATCCGTCAGAGGTGCGGGCAGTGTCGGCAGCTCCGCGTCGAGAGTGTCCGTTCCGGCGGGGGCTATGTCATCCAGAGGCTCGGCTATCACCGGACGCTGACGCTCGATCGCCTCGCGCATATATTCGATATGGCGCTGCACGCCCTGCAGCAATCCGTGGAAGAGGGCGCGTGCGACCTGTGCGCCGCCGGCGTAGTTTATGTGAGTATAGTCCTTTCCGGCCCAGCCGTTGTCGACGAACGAGGTCATGCCGCCCAGACGCTGCATGGCGCCGTACGTATCCCAATAGGCTGCGCCGCACGCCTCGGCGGCCGAGCGCTGCCACTGCGAGAGGTCGCGTGCCGACTCCATCGGGACGATGCCGTCCTCGCCGCGCTGCGAGCGGTCGCTCACGCCCATCACCACGACGGCGGCCTGCGGGAAGCAGCTGCGCACGAAACGTATCATCTTCTCGACCTGCTCGGCATAGAGCGAGTAGTCGTGGCGGTCGGCCTGCATGATGTTGAGTCCGTATTGGAGTATGACCAGATCGTAGGGGCGCATCGAGTTGATCTGGGCGTTTACCGAGGGCGATGTCCAGAACATGGCCTGCCCGTTGTTGCTGCGTATGGAGAAGTTGTCGACCGAGACACCCTTCAGGTCGTCGAAGTCGGCGCCGTAGGCGGTGAACCCGTCGGCCCCGCGTTCGACCTTCATCTCGAGCGAGCGTATCTGCGGCTCCTCGACGACGATCTGCCGCACCACCTCGTCACCCTCGAAGCCGAAGGTGCGCACCTCGCCGTCGTTGAGCGTGACGCTCACCTGCGAGGGGCTGCGGCTGATGAAGAGCAGGCGTGCGCGGCTGCACTCATCCAGATGCCGGCGGCGCGAGGTCATGTCCCAGCGTGTGGATGCGCCGTCGGCGGCCGCGGCGACCCAGCCCGAGACGAAGAAGTCACCGGCATAGGGGTCGGGCACGCTCTTGCGCTGCATGATGTTGTATGGGGTCCACCCCTTGGATGTGGTCTTGACGGTCTGCCGGAATCCCGTGAAGGGCGAGGCTGCGGGTACGAACCCGACGCCTCCGCCGCCGAAGGTCTCCTGAAGCATCTCGCGCAGGTCGGCCGTGAGGATGTCGCCCTCGACGAACGAGTCGCCCATGAAGGCTATGCGCACGGGCTGCGAACCGTCGAGCAGTTTGTCGTATAGGCGTTGCAGGGGCGACGGGCCCTCGCCCTCGAAGAACTCCTCGACGGGGGTTATGAGCGTATCGGCGGGCAGCAGGGCCGAGAAGTCGGCCTCGGCGACGGCACGCCGGTGTGCCTCGAGGGAGTCTGCGGCAAAAGTGTCGGTGAGGGTGGTGTCGGCCTCGACGGGCTGCTGTTCGAATATCCCCTGCCACGAAGCCGAGGTGCCGTCACCCGTGGGCGAGGCCTCTTGCGCTACGCGCGCCACCTGACGCTCGACCTCCTCCATGTCGACATGGAACTCCTCGACGTCGATCTCGGGCTGGGCGGGCTCGGCGGTCGGGGCCTTGTCGCTGTCGAAGCGTATGAGGTCCGAGAGGATATTGGCACGGCGCAGCGATATGCCCCCCGCTTCGATGGGGGGTATTACACTTATCGCCATGAGCACGACGAGCGTGGCCATGGCGAAAAGGAATGTGCGTGAGGTATAGTCCTCGGGATGTTTAGCCATCAGTCACGACGCGAGATGAGGGATACGTAGTAGAGGACGGTGGCTATGGCCGAGAGTGCGGCCACGAGGTATGTGCGTGCGGCCCACTTGAGCGCCTCGCGTGCATACGAGAGCTGCGCGCCCTGAAGCGTGCGGCTCGACTCGAGCCACTCGAGCGCGCGCTGCGAGGCGTTGTACTCGACGGGCAGCGTCACTATCGAGAAGACGGCGGTCATGGCGATCAGGGCGATGCCGATCCAGCAGACAAGGGTGCTGCTGGTGGTTGCCATGATGAGTATACCGGCCAGAATGACCCATGTGGCTATGCGCGAGGAGAAGCTGACTACGGGCACCAGCGCCGAGCGCAGTGCGAGGGGTGCATATCCGCGTGCGTGCTGTACGGCGTGGCCGCACTCGTGGCAGGCTACGGCCGCGGCCGCGATGCTGCGCGACGAGTAGACCGAGTCGCTCAGGTTGACGGTCATGTTCTGGGGGTTGAAGTGGTCGGTGAGCATGCCTCCGACGTGGGTTATCCTGACGTTGTGGATGTTGTTGTCGCGCAGCATCTTCTCGGCCACCTCGGCACCTGTGAGGTTGCCGGGGAATGCCACCTGCGAATATTTGTGGAATACGGACTGCAGGCGTGCCTGCACGATATATCCCGCCACGGCTATTATGACCATGAGCAGTATCGAACCCGACGTGGAGAAGCCTCCGCCGACGAATGAGTTGTCGTAAGACGAGTAGTCCTGTGCCAATTGCAAAAGTTGTAACATGGTACGATCGAAAATTTTTGGTTTTTTCCTACATAACGCACTTTTCTGCTCGCAGCGTATGCAGCTGCGGCCTCAAAGGGCTAAAAAACATCTGTGCCGGGCGTTGCGCGCCTCGTCGTCGTGGTGTTGGGCCGGGAGCGAGACCCTTTTGCGGGGGCGCTCCGACACAAAAAGCCTCCGACGGCGGTATCGCGGTGGGGCTCGGAGAGGCAAAAGTACGAATTTTTTACATAACTTTGTACAGTTATAGCGAAATATGACGCCCCATGAGTTTTGAGTACATGTTGGCCGAACGTACGGCCCGCAGCGGCCGCGCCTCGCGCGCGCGGATCATGATGCGCATAGCGACCGTATCGACGGCGTTGGGCATAGCCGTGATGATCGTGACGCTGGCCGTGGTGTCGGGGTTCCGGCACCGCATATACGGTGATCTGCGGGGGTTCGGATCCGATGTGCGTGTGTGCGACGTGAGGGTGTTGCGCTCGGGCGCGGGTGAACCAATGCCCCTCAGCGACTCCTTTCTGGAGCAGCTGCGCCGTTGTGAGGGGGTGGCTGCGGCGTGGCCCTACGCCGAGGCCGCAGGCATGGCCAAGAACGGCGAGCAGGTCGCGGGGCTCGGGATAAAGGGCGTGGACGGTGAGTGTGATCTCGAGTGGTGGCGCAGCCGCCTTGTGGCGGGGGAGATGCCCTCCATTGGGGGCGACGCCCGCACGAAAGGATCTCCTTATCTCGCGCGCTACGGCCTCGGCGCTGCGCCTCGGCGTGGGCGACAAGGTCGAGATGCTGTTCATGGACGGCGAGGGACTGGGCCGCGGCGCGACCGTTTTGTGGTCTCGGGGCTCTACGATACGGGACTTGAAGACCCACGACGTCAACGCACGCGGATTCTGGCTGGACCGCACCACGGCGCTGACCGACCTGCGCAACGTGCGGCGCAGCGCTATGCTCTTCGTGCGCGGCGCCGCGTAGCCTGCAGGCGCCCGACAATGCTCTCGGTGCTGCCCGTACGTGTGGAGGCGTGGTGGGTCGTGGCCCTCAACGTGGGGGCCGTGGCCGTGACTGTGGCGGTGATGACGCTGCCGTCGATGATCGTGGCGCGCATAAGCCCCGAACAGACCCTCAAATACCGCCAATAGCCGCGGCACAGGGCATGGAACAGAAGAAAATTATACTACCGTAAAGATATGAAACCATACAATACGCCCAATGCGGGCAAGAAGGAGGAGGTCAAACGCATGTTCGACAACATAGCGCCGACGTACGACCGCCTGAACCACATACTCTCGCTGTCGATCGACCGAGTGTGGCGTCGGCGTGTGATGCGTATTGTCCGGCGTGCGCACCCGCGCCAGATACTCGATCTGGCCACGGGTACGGGAGATCTGGCCATCCTCATGGCCAAGCGTATTCCGCAGGCGCAGGTGATGGGTGTGGATCTGTCGGAGAAGATGCTGGCGGAGGCGTCGGAGAAGGTGCGGCGGCAGGGTCTGGACGACCATGTGGTGCTGTATCAGGGCGATGCCGAGCGGCTCGATCTGGGTGACGGCGCGGTGGATGTCGTGACCGTAGCCTTCGGCGTGCGCAACTTCGGCAACATGGAGGCGGGGCTGTCGGAGGCGCTGCGTGTGCTGCGCGGCGGGGGCCGGCTTGTGGTGCTGGAGTTCTCGACGCCGCGCAATCGGTTTGTGCGGTGGGCCTATTCGCTCTATTCGGACAAGATACTGCGCCCGCTCGGGGGTATGGTCTCGCACGACAAGCAGGCTTACGGCTACCTGCCTGCCTCGATCGAGGAGTTCCCCTCGCCCGAGAGGTTTCTGGAGATCATGCGGGGTGTTGGATTTACGGATTGCCGCCGCCGTTCGCTATGTATGGGCATAGCACAGATATATATCGGCAAGAAGGCATAGATGAAGATGTTACGTATATTTATCATGGTTGCGGCGGCGCTGTTGGCGGCCGCCTGCGGCGGGGAGCGGCAGCTTCCCTCGGTTGTCGGCATCGAGGTCGTGTCGACGGAGTGGCCCATGCCCTCGGGGGTGGCCGCGGCGGATACCGGGGACTCATCGGCGGCGTGGCCGTCGGGTGTGACGGTGCGGCTTACGATAGATAACCCTGCGGGCTGCGTTGTGCTGCGCGAAGGACGTCTGCGCGTGACGTGCGGCGGGGGCCGTTCGGCGGTGCTGGTGCTGGGGGAGCGTGTACGCATACCCGACCGCGGCGTGTGGCGCGTGGAGGTCCCGCTGCGTCTGAGGGTGGCGCGCAATGCCTCGGCGTTGTCGCTGCGTGCGGCCATCGAGCGGCGCGATGCCGCGGCAATATCGCTCGACTGGGAGCTGGCCGTACGTCGCGGCGCATGGCGCGGCCGCGTGAGTGACGGGCCCGCAACGCTGGAGCAGATATTCCGTCCGGAGGATATGGAGCGCCTGTGGAATGTGCTCGACAGGGTGTCGGGCGCGGATACGGAGAGGATAAACAAGTAAAAATATAATAACGCGATGAGAAGATTTTTGATGATTATGGCCTCGGCCGCATGCATACTCTGCGCATACGGTGCGCGCGGTCAGGAGATCGCGGCGCTGCAGCGCCGTATGGCTTCGGGGCGTGACGCCGTGCGTGTGACCGAGACGGCGGATGCCGCCGCGGCGGTGCGGGCCGTGGAGCAGCGCACCAAGAGCACCAAGGTGAACGGTTATACGATCGTGATACTGTTCGACAACACGCAGCAGGCGCGCGAGAATGCCGTCAAGGCCAAGGAGACCTTCGAGGAGAACTTCAAGGGTGTGAATATCGACGTTACGTACGAGAATCCGTGGTTTACGGTGTCGGTAGGGCGTTACCTCACGATGGAGGAGGCGATAATCGAGCTGGGGCGCATACGCTCGGTCTTCCCGAAGGCCTTTCCGCGCAGCGCCGAGATGGACATTGCGGACTTTATCATAGACCCCGAGGCTGAGGCTGCGGCCGCGGAGAGTACAGCCGCGACGGCAAATGCGGCAACCGCGGCAAAGGAGGAGTAGGAGGATATGGAGTTCGAAAGATACCGCTCGATATATCCGCACGGGGAACTTATGCGCCGGCTTGCGGATATACGCCACGTGGCGCTCGACATGGACGGCACGATATATATGGGCATGTCGCTGTTCCCCTGCACGAATCCCTTCCTTGAGGGGCTTTCGCGGATCGGGGTGACGCATTCGTTCCTTACGAACAACCCTTCGAAGTCGATCGACGACTACCTGCACAAGCTTTCGCATCTGGGTGTTGCGGCCACGCGCGAGCAGATGTACACCACGGCGCTGGCCACCATCGACTACATACACACGCGGTGGCCCGAGGCGCGGCGGTTGTTTTTGCTGGGGACGCCGAGCATGGTGTCGGAGTTCGAGCGTGCGGGTTTCGTCTCGACGGCGGACGATCCGGACGACGTGCCGGATGTCGTTGTGGCGGCCTTCGACATGACGCTCACCTATTCGCGTCTGTGCCGTGCGGCGTGGTGGGTGTCGCAGGGACTGCCTTACGTCGCGACCAACCCCGACCGCGTATGTCCCACGGACGAGCGTGTCGTGTTGGTCGACTGCGGCTCGATATGCAAGTGTCTGGAGCATGCGACGGGACGGCGTCCCGATATAACGCTGGGCAAGCCCGACCCCAATATGCTGGCGGGCATAGAGCGCCGCTGCGGCCTGCGGCCCGACCAGATTATCATGACGGGCGACCGTATATATACCGATATCGAGATGGCGCATAACGCCGGCGCGTTCGGCGTGCTGACACTTTCGGGCGAGACGACTCTGGAGGTGGCGGATGCGGCGCCGCGCCAGCCCGACCTTATAGTCGAGAATATCGGCGTGTTGGGCGAGCTGCTGCGCGAGGCGCGCGGCCTGAAGTAGACCGGTGAGGGAGTGTGTTGCAAACTGACTAAAACCAAATGGAGAGATGAAACGAGGTTTTGTTGCGGTGGCGGCCGTTGTTGCGGCTGTGGTGTCATGGATGCCGCGTGCGGAGGCGGCGGAGCCTGCCGATGGCGGGCTACGTACGGCGCGGGCGTGGGACTTTCTGAACTCGATCGGGGTCTGCCTCCACATACAGCACGGTGACGATGCTGCGCGCATAGCCCCTCTGCTGCGATATACGGGCGTACGTAATGTACGCGACGCGGCCGACGGCAACTACGACATGTCGGGCCTGCTGCTGGTGCACCGCGAGGCAGGCGTAGGGGTTGTCTTCGGCCCGGGCAGCGGCGCACGTGACGGATGTGTGGAGTCGACGCTGCGGGCGGCGCGCGAGCTGCACGAGGCGGGGGCTCTGGTTGCCATCGAGGGGCCGAACGAACCCAACAACTTCGGCGGCGTGACCTATGGAGGCGAGGCGGGCGGACGCGAGCTGTCGTGGCTTCCCGTGGCGCGCATGCAGCGCGACCTCTATGCCGCGGTGAAGGCCGACGCCGACCTCAGACAATATCCCGTATACAGTTCGAGCGAGATGGGGGCGCAGAGCGACAACTGCGGCCTGCAGTTTCTGGAGATACCGGAGGGTGCGGGGACGCTGATGCCCGCGGGTACGCGCTATGCCGACTACGCCAACTGCCATAACTACATGTACCATCCGAGCTGGCCGGGGGCGCCGCACGACAATCAGGTGTGGAATGCGGCGGACCCGACGCCCGAGTGCCATGCGGACGGTCTCTACGGCAACTTCGGCCGTACGTGGCGTCGGGGCTTCGAGGGCTACGCGCAGGGGCAGCTCGACACGCTGCCGCGCGTGACGACCGAGACGGGCGTGCGCGTGGGTGACTGCGACGGCGCCGTTACGGAGAGCGTGCAGGCGCACAACTACATGAATGTCTACCTTGCGCAGTTTGCGCGCGGCTGGGCCAAGACCTTCATCTACGAGTTCATCGACGACGGCGACGGCCGCTTCGGTTTCTACGGCCCGGACTATACGACCAAACGCGTGGCTGCCGACTGCCTGCACAACCTGACGACGATCCTTCACGACGAGGCGCCGGCGCGGCGGCTGCCGCGCTTCGACTACGCCATCGAGCCGCAGCCTGCGACGGTGCATGACCTGCTTCTGGTAAAGGGCGACGGCTCGCTGTGGCTCGTCGTATGGGGCGAGCGTGTCGAGGGTGAGGATACGGTGACGGTGCGGCTGCCGCGCCGCATGCGCCGCATCGCGGTCTATGACCCCGTCGAGGGCGTGGAGCCGCTGCAGCGGCTGGAGCGTACGGACGAGGTGCGGCTTACGGTGAGCGACGGCCCCCTTATCGTCGAATTGCGGTAGGAGGTCTCTCTTGAGAATAAGGTTAATTAAAAAAAGTACGATCAATATGAAAATGTTCGATTTGGGGCTTGGGGGCGTGCGGCGCCTCCTTGTCGCGGCGGCCGTGACGGCGGCGGTTGCCGGATGTGTGAGATACGATGTGGCCATACCTCTGGACCGTTTCCGCAATGTTGCGGGCGGTGCGGTGCGCGGCAGCGAGATAACGGTCTCGGCAGGGGAGACATGGCTTGCCGAGGGCGAGTACGACAGCTTCATGCTCAAGGGTCAGGCCTTCACCTCGCCCGGGGCCGAGGCGGCTCTGGCGTTCCATACCGACGGCACGAAGGGCGGATATGAGGTCCTGTTCCGCAACGGCGCCATCGACGGCACGCGCAAGAGCGGGTCGCTGGCGGCGGTGCGCGACCTCTACCGTTCGCTTGCCGAGGACGGCAAGTGGTTCGACTTCGAGGTGGCGGTGCGCGGACGCAACATCACGGTCTCGATCGCGGGCACGGAGGTGGTGTGCTATACGGAGCCCGACGAACCGTACCGTACGGACGAATATGCCGACCGACGTCTGGGATACGGTATGTTTGCTCTGCGGGGTGTTGCGGGGAGCGTCACCTTCCGCGACATGAGTGTTGTTCGGCTGCGCGATACGGTCCGCAACGAGGCCGATACGATGGCCGTTGTCGACGAGCGCACGGACGGCATCATACGCCTGCAGCAGCAGGGCTTCCCCGTCATCGACTATCACGTACACCTTAAGGGGGGCCTGACGAAAGAGATGGCACACGCTATGTCGATGAACTACGGCATCAACTACGGTGTCGCCCCAAATGCGGGCGAGGGAGGCGTAGGCCGTATGCTTGCCAACGACGAAGAGGTGTATGAATATTTCGAAGAGGTACGCGACATGCCCTTCCTGCGAGGCGTGCAGGGCGAGGGCCGCAAGTGGACGGCGACCTTCTCGCAGAAGGCCCTCGGTGTATTCGACTACCTGTTCACGGATGCCATGACCATCATCGACCACAAGGGACGCAATTCGCGCATCTACCGGCCCGAGGAGGTGCACTACGACGGCATCACGCGCGAGCAGTATATGGACCATCTTGTCGACCAGACGGTCAAGATCCTCACCAACGAGCCTGCCGACATCTACGCCAACCCGACGTATATCCCCGAGGATATGCAGGCCGACTATGACCGTTACTGGACGACGGAGCGTGTGGACCGCGTTCTGGAGGTGCTGCGCCGCTACAACATAGCGCTGGAGATCAACGCCCGCTACCGTATCCCGAGCTTCGACATCATCCGCCGCGCAAAGGATATGGGCATAAAGTTCACCTTCGGTACCAATAACGTCGATGCCGACTTCGGGCGTCTGGAGTATTGCGTCGAGGCGGTGCGCGAGTGCGGCCTGACGGTGGAGGACATGTGGTTCCCGTCGATGAGCGTACGACGCTCGCGCCCCGTGGTCATATACAACAAGTGGTAGCGTAACGTTATCCCGCGGATATCTGGCGGCGTCGCACCTCGGGTGCGGCGCCGCCGTGTTTTATATTTGAGGTTGCATATTCTTCTCGGCGGGGCGGCGGTACGGGATATGCTTTGACGTTGTGTCATGCGGCTGACGCCCTGTCAGATCAGTATGACACTCTGGCGGTTGCCCGCCCTCCGCAGGCGGACGCGGGCTTTGGCCGTCGGGTTGCTTTTTATGGCCGGATGTTCGGCACGGGTATACGCTGGCAGGCGGGGCGTCGGGCGGTGGCCCGTGCGGGCACACTATTTGCAGCGTACGGGGGCGATAACAGTTATTTCAAACCTTAAAAACGGATCATTATGAGTGATTTGGTTGAGCAGATGCGCGGCGCCGTACGGCATTGGTGGACGTCGCTTGTAATCGGCCTTCTGGCCGTAATTCTCGGAGTGTGGTGCTTCATCACGCCGATGTCGACGCTCGGCGCGCTGACCATGCTCTTCATCGTGGCCTTCTTCGCGAGCGGTATCTTCGAGGTGGTCTTCGCCGTGGCCAACCGTCACATGCACGGCTGGGGCTGGACTCTCAGCGGCGGTATCGTCGACCTGCTGTTGGGCTTTATGCTTGCCGCAAGCCCCGCTCCCGTCGCTACGGCCGTGCTGATATATTTCGTGGGCTTCTGGATCATGCTGCGCTCGCTCTGGGCAATAGGCGGGGCATCGGAGCTCGGCTCGCTCGGTGTGCGCGGCTGGGGCTGGCTGCTGGCGATGGCCATCATCGGATTCATCTTCTCGGTGGTATTCATCTTCAGCTCGCCGATCTTCGGCGGCGCCTTCGTCGTGGCATTCTTCTCGACGGCGATGATCATCTACGGAGTGTTCCGTATATGGCTCGGCTTTAAGTTCAGGGCCTTGAAGCGGGCCATGATGTCGGAATAGCGGCGGCACGCATACTCCACTTCGATATGCGTCAGGCACCGATACGGGCGGGCAGTTCCCTTCACGGGGGCGGCCCGCCCTTGTATTCAGGGGGCGGGATTTTACGGATCGAAAAATTTGGCGGTGCCGACATTTATCCATACCTTTGATTAGGATAATATTAAGATAAAGGGTGCGCCCTGCGTCGGGTTTGACTGCAGGGGCATGATATCCCCAAACCGTTATGTACACCTTTGACCACGCGCTCTTCCTTACGCTCAACTTCGACGGCGGCCCCGTCATGGACCGCATCATGGTGCTCTGCTCGACGCCGGCGGCGTGGGCGTGGCTCTATGTGGTGATGCTGTGGCTTGTGTGGCGTCGGGGCGGGTGGCGGGCGTTGCTGCTCTTCGTGTTGACTGCGGGCGCGGCTCTCGGTCTTGCCGACATGGTGGCCGGCATATTCAAGCATGCGGGGCTGCTGGGGTCGCTGTGGCCGTCATTCCCGGCGCGGCTGCGGCCCATGCACACACCCTCGCTCGAGGGCCTTGTCCATACGGTGCGCGAGGGGGCCTATACGGTACGGTTTCGGCACATGCCGCCACGATGACGGCGCTATGCGTGACGGCTTTGCCGGCGGTGCGGAGACGGTGGTTTTCCGTGCTGATGATTGCGGTTACGGCCGTGATATGCTACTCGCGCATATATCTTGCCTATCATTTCCCTGTCGATATAGTGCTGGGTGTAGTCGTGGGTCTCGTGTCGGGCGCGGCGGCACGGTGTGCGGCGCAGGCCGTACGGCGGCGTCTCTGCCGTGCGTAGCGGGGGGGGGCCGAACGGCGGCCGAAGGTGTGAAACCTCGAAAAATCTGCTTTTTTTTGACAATATGGTCATGCGAAGTTGCGACTTTTTGCGGAAAAAGTTGTTTTTCTGTCGATTATTAACTAAATTTGAAAAGTTTGATTTATAACGGATAGAAAATGGAAGAGTTTGTAGCCCGACCGGCCGTCACGACCGTGGATGCTCCGCATGTTGTCGAAGCGCGTTTCATGCGCAATATCGAACGTCTGACCGATGCGGAGATCATGCCCGTCATGCGCGACTGGCTCGTCAGCTGTCCCATCGCCTGCGTCGACTGGCCCGAATATCCCTATGCACCGAAGGTGTCGTTCCGCGTGGCTCATTCGGACGAATGTCTTGCCGTGATGTTCGAGGTCGAGGAGGAGCATGTGCGCGCCGTGACCACCGAGGATAACGGTCCCGTGTGGGAGGACAGCTGCGTGGAGTTCTTCGTGGCCAACCCGTGGGGGGCGGTTACTTCAACTTCGAGATCAACTGTATAGGCACCGCCCTTGCGGCGCACAGATATTCGCGCAGCGACGCCCGGCACTTCGACGAGGCGCGCATGTCGCGCATACGGCGCATAACGTCGCTGCCGCACGCCTCGATCGATGTGCGGGGCGAGGGCCAGCGTTGGTGGCTCGTGGAGGTCATACCCTTCGAACTGCTGGGTCTGGGCGAGGCTCCGCGGCGGCTCAAGGCCAACTTCTACAAGTGCGGAGACAAGTGCGCGCGGCCCCACTTCCTGAGCTGGGCACCCGTACGCACGCCGCAGCCCGACTTCCACCGTCCCGAATTTTTCGGGGAGATAGTGCTGCTCTGACCGCGGCGGCCGTGCGGCATAGTATCCATATATACCCATTCGAATAATAAAAACCTGAATAGAACCATGACCAACGAGAAACTTTTATCCATTGCCGAGCGTTTTGCCCTTGAGGGTGAGATCGCTACGGTGAAGCCGCTGGGCGAGGGCTTCATCAACGACACCTTCATCGTCCGCACTGCGGGCGACGCCCCCGACTATATTCTTCAGCGCAAGAACCATCAGGTCTTTCCCGACGTGCCCGGCATGATGGACAACATCATGGCGGTGACGACGCACATCAAGGCGAAGGTTGCGGATCCGCTGCGCGAGACGCTCACGGTGATACCTGCGCGCGACGGCCGTCTCTACGTGGAGGATGAGGGCAACTTCTGGGCCGTGTGCCTCTTCATTCCCGACACGCTGAGCTACGACCGTGCCGACTCGCCCGAGCTGGCATATCAGGGAGGCGTGGGCATAGGACGCTTTCAGGCGCTGCTGGCGGACTTCGACAAGCCGCTGAACGAGACCATCAAGGGCTTCCACAACATACGCTGGCGCTTCAAGCAGTGGGACGAGACCCTCGCGGCCGACCCTGCGGGACGTGCCGCCTCACTCAAGGAGGAGATAGGTTGGATCGAGGCGCGCCGCGGCGAGATGCTCGACTTCTGGTCGCTTGTGGAGAACGGCACAATCCCTACGCACGTTACGCATAACGATACCAAGATCAGCAATATCCTCTTCGACAAGCCTACGGGCAAGGTGCTCTGCGCGATCGACCTCGATACGGTTATGAGCTCGACGTCGCTCAACGACTTCGGCGACGCGATCCGCTCGTATGCCAATACGGGTGCGGAGGATGACCGCAACTTGGACAACGTTGGCCTGAGCATCGAGATGTTCCGCGCCTATGCCGACGGTTACCTGTCGCAGCAGCGCGCCACGATGACGCAGAGCGAACTCGACTGGCTGGCCTTCTCGGCACGTTACATCACCTTCGAGCAGGTGCTGCGCTTCCTGATGGACTATATCGACGGCGACAAATATTACAAGACCGCCTACGCCGACCACAACCTTGTCCGTACGCACGCCCAGTACAAGCTGCTGTGCAGCATGGAGCAGCAGTACGACCGGATGTGTGCCATAATCAAGGAGCTGGCCCGATAGGGGCGTGAGCGTGAGACCGATATTCTTCTGTGTTGGGGGGTAATGGGAAATCCCGTTCCGGATGAAGTTTGTCGGATAAGATTATTCTTTACAATACGGGTGTCGGGAAGATTCATTCCGTTTGAATGAGTCTTCCCGACATCATTTTATGGGAACATGCAGTATCCTGCATGCGGGAGGGGGCTACTTGTGCTTGTCCGAAGAGATTACATCTGGCGGCGGTTTGCTCCTATGAGATATAGGAATGCGACCACGGCGCAGACCATCATGCTGAGCGACATGCGGCGCGTGAGGAAGAAGCAGATCATGTAGACGATTGCGAGCCCGACGGCGAGTGTCGCCATCGAGAAACGCTCGTAACGGCGGTATTTTCGCGGGCGGCCGTTGTATCCGTCATCCGAGATGGAGAACTGCACCAAGCCGCGTTCGTGTCGCCGCTCGCCCGTGTAGTATACCGATGCCAGAAAGTGCTGGCCGCTGGGGCCGCTGGCGTCATAGAGCGTATGCGGGCCCGTAGGGCGCCCCTCGTGCCACATGCCCGCCTGCATGACCCACCGCTTGGGACCGATCGTGTTGCAGGTGTAGACGCCGAATCCGTGGCGCAACCCCTCCTCGTCCACCTCGCCGATATAGTA
>VOFD01001247.1_pt1 | contig 41278 bp, 72 predicted proteins | sample 5384101 | NCBI WGS metagenome assembly VOFD01 (sample SAMN12384723, study PRJNA508395) | human gut metagenome | isolation source: healthy gut C | host: Homo sapiens
ATCACATCCGGCTGGTTATCGGATACCTGAAGCAGCACCTTTGATCTCCTGGATCGTGATCGGTTCATTTCCAAAAATATCAGCAACTTCTAAAATCAGTTTTTCATTAACCGGAGTTTTTTTGCAGCCAGTACATTTGGCGCAATCTCTTCGCCCTCTTCTTCTCCGGATGGCATACGCTGAAGGTCTGAATGATGGATACACTTCGGATTCTTCTTCACAAAGAAACGGATTCCTGTAACCTTTTCCGCCCTTCCCGCTTTTAACCGGTTCATAATCAAAGCAGATCTCCGGAATACTCGGATTCTTCCAGCTCTTTTTCGCAACTTCAAGTACTTTTCTACGGAAATTACGCCAGTCCTCAAACGGTGCATCCTTAATCTCTGCAAGCGCTTCTTCAAAACGTCCCTGCTCAACAAGACGTTTTACTGCTTTAGATGCATTTGCATCAACTACATTCAGTGTAAATTTAAGCTCTGCGATCGTGTATGGATTCTTCGGCGGTCTCGGTACGATCAGCTGGTCACACTGTTCCCTGTCAAAACGATAATACTGGGTTTCTCAGGATTTCGTAAACACGGGTTGTAAACAGGGATTTAAAAGAGCACAATACATCAAGACTCATACGGGTATAGTCTTTTTCAGGTTATAGATATGAGGTTTCATCTCTTTAGTAAATCTGGTCGTAAAACACACCATCTCTATATTCACATTTATTCACTACATTGAACATGATGAAGTTCTCTTTTTTCGTCGTCCTCGATACTTACTACATGTCCCAATGTCTCTTTGGAAACTTTCCTTCAGACGGAATAGATGGAGTTTCCTGTTATATGAAGGTAATTCTTAACGTCCTTTGTGGAAACCTTCGCAATCAACTCTCCATCTTCTACATATGCTTTTTTGCAATTGCAATATTAGAAGCTTTCTTCAAATAATGATGTACTGGATTTACTTTCGATCAGCACATTGGAACGGGAGACCGTATCCCGGTCCAGCAGTTGTTTTCTCTTTTGGTTTTTTCTGTGTTTCCTTCATCGCTCATACCCCTTAATTGTTTTCTTCTGTATTATTGTGTACTTTTGAGGTGTGTTAAAATCCCTCTACACCCCATATAATCCTTTATTTGTACCATTCGGGGTAACCAACCCCTTTATATTGGGATTTGTGTACAAAAAAGGAACACCCTCCCCTAAAAAGTACCCCATAAAATGGGTTTCTGTCTTTTTTACGTTTTGTGTACGTTTAAGGTGTGTATTGTTCTTTTCGTGTACCATTAAGGTACCTTTTTTGATAAAAAATGTGTACCAAAACGGTACGTCTAGGTTGATTATATACAAGAACACCACTCTTGTAAAGCCTTTTTTAAATTTTTTTTTTCGACACTTGTGTACAGAAAAGGTAAAATCGCCAACCCTTCAAGCACACTGCGTAACCCTGCAAAGTAAACAACAACCCCCATATATGTACACCTCTTTGCCCTCTGAAGTAAACAACCTTCCCCTTTTCCGTACACAAAATATGCCTCGAAATGCCTCAACCACGGGCTTTTTCAGCCCTCCTAATATAAACAAAGGAATTTTAATAAGCTGTTGTTATCTTTAATATATATATACATGCAAATTTTTACCCCAAAAGGTACACATCTGGCGATTTCGTGTACTAAAAAGGGAAAATTAAAATATCAGGTGGCTTCGCCAATGAAAATATAAACAATCATGGACAATTTCCCGATAATTCAGTATAATTCCTCTGTGGATATTCTGGAAAAAGTTATCCACATACTTGTCGAAAAATGGGGATAAGTATCATTTCGACAAGTTATCCACAATTTAATAGAATGAGGATTTTTTTTATGCAACGAGAAAAAGTTTTTCTTCAAGACTCAGGATTCATCCTCATTTCTGCAGGATGTGCGATCGGTCTTGGTAATGTCTGGCGTTTTCCTTATATTGTAGGAAAATATGGTGGAGCAACGTTTGTTCTTATTTACCTTGCATTTTACTGATCCTTGGACTTCCGATCATGGTAATGGAATTTTCTGTCGGAAGAGCCAGTAAAATAAGTGCTTGGCGCTTTCCTTTGACCGTCTGGAGCCAAAAAGGAACGAAATGGCATTGGTATAAGTATGGAGCTATGGCCGGAAACTATCTGCTGATGATGTTCTACACCACTATTGCAGGCTGGATGGTCCAGTATTTCATCAAAATGATGACTGGTGAATTTGAGGAAAGGATACTGCCGCTGTTGTAGGTGTGCGGCGGATATGCTTGCCAAAACCTGGAACAATGACTTTCTTTATGATCATTGTTGTTGTTGGATGTTTTGCGATTTGTGGAATGGGGCTTCAAAATGGAGTGGGCGTATCACGAAGGTTATGATCTTGCTTCTGCTTGCACTGATGGTGATTCTTGCGGCACATTCTGTAACGCTTGATGGGGCTTCTGAGGGCTTAGCTTCTACCTGGCACCGGATTTCCACAAAGTCGTGGAATATGGCTTGGTGACACGATTTTTCTTGCCGCTATGGGGCAGGCTTTCTTCACATTAAGCCTTGGAATCGGCGCAATTGCTATTTTTCGGAAGCTATATCGACAAAATCCCGCAGTCTTACAGGAGAAGCAGTCCTGGTAACACTTCTGGATACATTTGTTGCGTTTTGATCGCAGGTCTGATCATTTTCCCGTCATGCTTCGCATATGGGGTGGATCCGGAGAAGGCCGAGTTTGATCTTTATCACACTTCCGAATGTATTTAATTCCATGGCAGGCGGAAGAATCTGGGAGCCTTATTCTTCTTATTTATGATTTTTCTGCGGCATCAACCGTAATCGCCGTTTTTGAGAACATTTTTTATCCTTTTGCCATTAATTTGACCGGATGCAGCCGGAAAAAGGCTGTAATCGTCAATATCGTGGTTGTAGCGGTACTTTCCATGCCTTGTGTTCTCGGAGTTTAATGTATGGAGTGGATTTATGCCGTTCGGAAAAGGTTCGGAGTACGATCTGGAGGATTTCCTGGTAAGTAACAACCTGCTTCCACTTGGAAGTCTGGTCTATCTTCTGTTCTGTACAAGCCGTTATGGATGGGGATGGAAGAACTTCATGAAAGAAGCGGATACCGGAGAAGGATTGAAATTCCCGAAATGGGCGAAATTTTATGTAAGCTATATCCTGCCACTGATTGTATTATTTATCTTTGTACAGGGATATATCAGTAAATTTATGTAAGATAAGAAAAAGCCACCCTAAAAGGTACAAAAAAGATCATGTGTTCGAATTTCGGACGGTACACATGATCTTTTTATATGTGCCAAGGCACATTCTTTTTCAGCAAAAAAATATATTTTTAAAAAATTTTAAAATTTATGAAAAAAGCTTTGCATTTTTATGGCTGTCTTATATAATAAATCTTGCGTTACGGAAAACCGAATAATGCATGCGCTTTTAGCTCAGTTGGTAGAGCAGTAGACTCTTAATCTATTTGTCCAGGGTTCGAATCCCTGAAGGCGCAGTATCAGCACTGTTTTTGATGAATTAGCATCGGGGACGGTGCTCTTTTTAGAATCTGTTTCTACAGATGGATGACATATGTAAAAGTAATCGTTTATTTCATTTGTGGAAAGTTACTGGATCTGTGGAAAATAAAGGAAAATTTATTTCGTGTACTCAAAAAGGGGACTGTTTTAGTCCCCTTCTACTACATCTTGCATAAAATATCGATCGCATCCTTGTTCAGGAGGCATTTTTCGTGTTCATTCAGATAAGCTTCAGAAATTGCATCTTTTTTCGACCATGCCACCGAATTCACCGGCGGATACGATGCGCTGAGCCTTTTTATTGCCGTCTTCTGTATTCGGGAAGTCTACCATCAGATAGTAGACACCGTCATCTTTATACAGACGGCTTTCTGATGCCTGGCCGCATCCGAGGATCTTGCAGAAGTCGATTGCATTATCCAGACTTGGAAAGAGAATCTGCCAGCGAATGGTCTCTTTCTCACTGCTGTCAGGCTCGATCAGCATACCGGAAGTTTCAGAACCATCTTTTGGATGGATTCCGGAGAATTCTCAGCCTGGCAGGAGATCGACAGCATCAGGCTCCGGTCAGGAAGAAATGCACCGTAAAATCCCTGGATTCCATTGTCTGTGTTAAGTCCAAGGACTTCTTTCCCTTTGTTGAGAAGAAGATTCAAAATTCTTCGGTACGCTCCCTGTCCTGTGTCAGATCTTCCAGTGAGTAGCCAAGTGCGGCAATCTCTGCTTCTGTGATAAGGCAGTTCATTCTGGTGTCGGATACTTTCCAAAAAGTCATATGCTCACCCCCGATTTGTAAAAGTCATTACTTTCGTGATTCTGTTTGTTCTATAGTTATATAACAAAATGGGTGTATTGTCAATATATTTTCTATATTTTATGATTTTTTCAGAAATATTATTTGTTTTTCATTCGTTTGATCACTTTCAGTCGGGTAAATTCTTCCCGTTCCTTCTCTTCCAGTGCATTTGTAATCGTATATACGAGATTGTCATACATCGGAATTGTAATATTTTTCAGGGCATTTGCCCTTTTTCTTTTGTGTCTTTTTTGATACTTGAGTGCCAGTCTTTATGCTGCATTTTCTTCTCCTCAGATGCTGATGCTTGAGGTGTCAGCTGCATTTTTTAACTCGGGGCTCCTTTATGCATCACGGGCAATATCGATGGATTCTCTGGAAGTACTGAATGCATAGGTTGGTCTGGTATTTTTCTTTTCGTACTTCACTTTCGGGATTTCTGTTCCCATAATGCTTCGCGTCTGGATGCGGATAGAATCCTCGATCGGAACTGTATAGGCAAAAGTTCTTCTACTGTACTGATCCGTGCTCGATATTCGCCCTCTGAAGGCACTGATAGGCATAGGTGAATGTTTTATCGATTTCTTCCTGAATATCCTTTGCTTCAGTCGATTAAGATCCATCAGCTCACGGATCAGAATGTTCCGCTTGTCCATCAGCTCATATCCCTGTCTGGAAGTTGTTAATTGAATTTTGGCAAGTATCAGATTTCCTTTGGTGGGAAATGATTGGGATCCATAGACCATCCCCTCCTTAGCCTTTGTAGTATACTATCAAAATCTTTTGGTATCGACACGGTCAAGTTCTTCTTTTGGAAGGATTCTAAGCAGTTCCCATCCAAGATCCAGGGTTTCTTCGATGGAACGGTTTTCGTTCGGTCCCTGGCCGATATAACGCTCCTCGAATGCCTTTCCGAATTCCAGATATTTTTTGTCAATTGGAGAAAGTTCGTCTTCTCCGATAACGGAAGCAAAGATTCCGGGCCTCTCCTACTTTAGCATATGCAGGAGAAAGCTGGTTTGGCCAAATCCTGGTGGTCTTCCTGGTATAGCCTTTTCCGATACCGTCTTTCATCAGACGAGGACAGGGACGGAAGATACTGATCGGCGGATAAAGATCGCCTGTCCGTGAAGATTCCGGTCAAGTACGATCTGTCCTTCGGTGATATAAAACCGGTCAGGTCAGGGATCGGGTGGGTAATGTCATCATTTGGCATGGTCAGGATCGGGAGCTGTGTGACAGAACCATTTACTCCTTCTACGATTCCTGCACGTTCATATAAGGTGGCAAGTTCACTGTACAGATATCCTGGATATCCTTTTTGACGGGATCTCTCCTTTGAAGAAGAAACTTCACGCATCGCCTCTGCAAAGGAAGTCATATCTGTAAAATAACCAAAATATGCATATTTTTTCAAATGCAAGATATTCCGCAACCGTCAGCGCAACCTTCGGGGTGATCAGACGTTCTACCACCGGATCATTGCCAGATTCAAGAACATACACACATGATCCGACACCGCTTTCCTCGAAGGTTTTCTGGAAGAAATCTGCTACGTCATGTTTGACGCCCATTGCGCCAAATACAACTGCAAATTCCCCCTTCTGCTCCATCTCCCAGAGAGGCCTGCTTTACGATCTGTGCCGCAAGCTGGTCATGCGGGAGTCCGTTTCCGTGAGAAAATCGGAAGTTTCTGTCCACGGATCAGTGTAGTCAATCCATCAATCGCAGAAATACCTGTGCGAATATAGTTTCGAGGGATATTCACGTTTCACCGGATTGAGCGGAAGTCCGTTGACATCCCACCTTATCCACCGAGTTCAATGGACCAAGGTCGTCGATCGGTTCGTCCGATTCCATCGAACGTACGCCCCAACATATCCGGCGACAGACACTTCCATTGGGTGACCGGTAAGTTTGGTATGGTGTTGACAAGCGACATATTGTCTGTTCCTTCAAATACCTGAATGATTGCTTTTATCTTCATTCAGCTCCACAATACGTCCCATTTTCCTAACATTTCCATTTACAACAAATTCTACAATTTCATCAAAGAACGCATCCTGCACGCCTTCCAGCGCAACCAGAGGACCGTTAATATTGCTGAGGCCAAATATTCAATTGCCATTTTCAGTCCCTCCTTACGCGTTTTTTTCGATAATTTGGTTATAGAAGTCATCAATTTGCCATTTGTACATATCCAGCATTTGGAGATTATCATTCGGGACATCATATTTGATCGCGATCACTTTAAAAAATATTTCTGCCTTTAGGACAGACATTGGCATTCCCATAGCAACCAGTTTTCTGCTTGTTTTATATAGATACAAAATGATCATCCATCATTTTAAACTGCTTCTCCATAGAGACACAAGTATCGTCTTTTATGAAATGCGTTCTGCTGTAAAAAGCCAAGACGGATGACTCTGGCGATCTCAAGAACCAATTTCTGATCATCAGGAAGCACATCTCCACCGATCAATTTTACGATTTCCATGAGGCTGCTCTCCTGATTGAGGAGCGCCATCAATCGGTTCCTATAATCCACAAATTTCGGTGATACATTATCAAAAATACCATCCGCTTAGATCATTTAGATATTCACTGTAGCTTGACAGCCAATGGATCGCCGGGAAATGTCTCGCGTAAGCCAGTGATTTGTCCAGTCCCCAGAAACAGCGGACGAAACGCTTTGGTGTTCATCGTAACCGGTTCAGAGAAGTCGTTGCCCTGCGGCGATACCGCGCCAATGATGGACACGGAACCGTCACTGCCGTTTAAGTTATGCATCATGCCTGCGCGCTCGTAAAAAGCAGACAGACGGATGCCGAGATAAGCCGGGAAACCTTCCTCTGCCGGCATCTCTTCCAGACGGCCGGAGAGCTCACGCAGAGCCTCTGCCCAACGGGAGGTGGAGTCTGCCATGATCGCGACATGGTAACCCATATCCCTGTAATACTCTGCAAGTGTCAGACCGGAGTAAAGACTCGCCTCACGGGCTGCAACCGGCATATTGGAAGTATTTGCGATCAATGTAGTTCTGTCCATCAGGGGATTTCCGCTCTTTGGATCGATCAAGCTCTGAAAATTCTTCCAGAACCTGGGTCATCTCGTTTCCACGCTCTCCGCATCCGATATAGATGATGATATCGGCATCGGACCACTTTGCGATCTGGTGCTGGGTCATGGTCTTTCCGGTACCGAATCCGCCAGGGATCGCCGCCGTGCCGCCTTTTGCGATCGGGAACATCGTATCCGGGATACGCTGTCCTGTGATCAGAGGGACACTTGCCGGAAAACGGTAGCTTGTCGGGCGCGCCTTACGGATCGGCCAGTGCTGTATCATGTTGAGCTGTTTTTCTGTTCCATCGGAAAGCCGCAGAGTGACAAGTGTATCTTCGATCCGGTATTCGCCGTCCGATGCACAGCAGATTACTTCACCTTCCACATCCGGCGGAACCATGCATTTGTGTACGATCGCACTGGTCTCCGGAACCTCCGCTATAATATCTCCGCCGTGAAGGTAATCTCCTTTGGCCACGGTGATGTGGGTATTCCATAATTTGTCGCGGTCAAGCGAATCAACGCTGACACCACGGGTGATAAATGCACCGCCGCCCACATTTGCGATCTGCTCAAGCGGGCGTTCGATTCCGTCAAAAATATTGTTCAGGATTCCAGGTGCCAGAGTTACAGATACCGGGCTTCCAGAAGCCTCTACGATCTCTCCCGGTTTCAGCCCGGAAGTCTCTTCATAGACCTGAACAGTCGTGATGTCTTTGTCTAGGGAAATGACTTCGCCAACCAACTTTTCCTTTCCCACATAGACCATTTCCGACATCATGAATCCGGTGTCACCCTTCAGATAGATGACCGGACCGTTTATTCCATAAATAGTTGCTGTCTTATTCAATTCCTGCACCTCCTGCTGCAAAACTGAACTGATGATATTCGTGATCGACTGCAGCCTGGAAACTGTGATCGATCAGAATATTACGGCCTCGGATTACAGCGCGCATACCGCCCATGAAATCATATTCACTGATGGTGATCGCCATGCCGGTACGTTTTTCCAGTTCTGTCTGTTTCTCCTTATCAGAAGGAGAAATATAAATGGTCATCTCCTCGCCGTCGGCAAAGCGTGCGGCTTCACTGATCTTTGCTGCAAAGATAATCCATGTATTCATCGGTTTGTGTAAATCAGTCAGAAGCTCCTTTACTTCATCGAAAAGCCGGACCTTTAATTCATTCTGTGTTTTGCCAAGCGCTCTTTTCAGCTCCGTTTCAGCTTTGGCAGCGGCCTGATTTACCTGTCTTCTGGCTCTTAAGGTCTCGGATTTGATGCGGACCTCAGACTGGGCAGTTGCTTCTTTTTATGTTTTTCAAATAAAGATTCAAGCGCTTTTTGTGATTGTCAATGATCGCATTTCCTTCAGAACGGGCTTCAGTCATGACCGTTTCCTGCAAATGCGCTATTTTCTCTTCAAGCGTCATTGTCTCACCTTCTATGCCTTTCTAGTTAAAGTTTCAGTCCAATCGCTTCATTGACGTATGAGATAATGAAATCTTTTTACGTCCTGTTCCGTGTCTGTCCGGAATTTCGATCAGAAGAGGCATCTTTCTTTTTTAACTTGATCTCATCAATGAGATCCGGAAATTCTCTTCCAAAGCGTTCCGTCAGAAGAACGATACCGATCGACTTGTCGTTCATGGCAGTTTCCAGCGCATCACGCAGTTCCTGCTTTTCATGAACTACGACACCGTCCACGCCGGCAAGCCGCATTCCGGTATAAGTATCCACGTTGTCACTGATCAGATACATCTTCATGATTACAGTCTGCTGATGATCATGAAGGAGATGATTAGTCCGTACAGACATACACCTTCGGCAAGACCTACGAAGATAAGGGATTTACCAAGGACTCTGGAATCCTCGCTGATAGCGCCTAAAGCTGCGCTTGCCGCACTGGCAACGGCAATACCACCGCCGATACAGGAAAGTCCGGTTACAAGAGCTGCTGCAATGTAACCAAGACCGGTTGAAAGGCCTGCGCCTGAGGCTGCGGCGTCTGCTGCATGTACCGGTACACTTCCAAAGAGCATGATTCCGGCTACAAGGAAGGTTCCAAAGTAAGAAAGAACATTGAAGGCAAGAGCGCATTTATAACGTCCTTTATTTTTTCTCCGAGCAGATAATATCCGAATGGAATGAAAATGCTTAAAACCAGTGCGGCAATGAGAATGAGTTTAGTTGCTAAAGTCATGATAATTTCCTCCTAAAATGAAAAAACTAATTTTTTTGCAGTACCTGTATAAGGTTTAAATTCGCGGCCGCTGCCTTTGTAGAAGCGGCTGAACATCTCGTAATAGACAAGTCTCAGAACCTGGATTCCAACGATCAGTCCTTCGAATCCACATACAAACAGGTTGCCGAGTACGATCACTACCCAGTTGATATGCCCGCTTTCGGCACCGGCAAGCATCAGTACAACTTCCATGATGGAAGCGTGGCTGACTGCGAATGCACCGATACGGATAAAGGAAAGCGTATTTGAAAAATAGCTGAGCAGGGTTTCAAATAATTCAAAGAATGCCTGGGTGACAAACATTGCTTTGCTCTGTTCCATTTTTTCGGTTTTCTTTTTAATCTTGTTCGTCAGCGGCTCCTTCAGTGCGATCAGAAGAAGCGGAACACCGAACATCACTGCGAGAACGATTCCGCCCGGCAGAGAATGACCTGTCATGAAAAGAACGATACAGGTAACAGCTGCCCGTAGAATACCAGTCCTGCCACGCCGTTTGCATCAAACCAGGTCGCTTCCATATCCTTGGCACGGATGCCGTTGATGATATGGAAGATCATAGAAATAAGGATGATTCCCATACCAAAAGCGATCGATACGATAAATACTGTATTCAGTTTTCCGATAAACGGTAAGGTTGTCATGTGGTTGATCGGCCGGATCCATCTGGCTTTTAATAATATCTTCAAATCCAAACACACTTCCAAACATAAATCCAAAGAAGGTGGAGAAGATTCCGGCAAGTGATACGATTCCGGCAAGGTTCATTTTCTTTGTGAAATACAGGATCGCACCGCCGATAAAGAGCAGCAGCCCCTGACCGACATCTCCGAACATGGCGCCGAAGATAAAGCTGTACATGATACCTACAAAAATGGTCGGATCCATTTCACCGCTCTTAGGAAGTCCGTACATCTTGATGAACATTTCAAATGGTTTGAAAAGCTTTGGATTCTCAAGCTTGGTAGGAGGTTCTCCGAAATACTGTTCCCGGTCCTCTTCTACTACGATATAAACTTTGTCGTCTCCCTGAGCCTCTTTGATAAATGCATTGGCATCTTCTTCCGACATCCAGCCGCAGAGAATATAGTATTCTTCCTGCTCGTCTGTCTCGGTTCGTGCTGCAAATTTACGGATATCAAAGTTATCGGAAAAACGTTCCAGCTGAATTCTTGCACCGAGTAGTCTGGAAGCGTTCTTGCGGAACATCTCCTGACGTTTATCCTTCACTGCCTGGATTTCATCGGTCAGATTCTGGACTTCTTTATCCAGGCTTCGGTAAGCTTCCAGCGGGGTTCCGCCAAAGTCCTCCTGAAGATCTACTTTTTCAAAGTGAAGAGAACGCATGATAGAATCTACTTTCCGGCATTGGTATCAGATACAAAATAAACGCCATAGACATAAGAGGCATCTCTGGAGCCTTCCAGGAATAATGCATCGATGTCTTCAAGAAGCGCTTTTCCAGCCGGTGATAATAATCCCACATTGATTTTTCCAAACCTTGTACGGATGTATTTGTACTGCATGATCTCATGCAGGTCAAAAGTCCAGAGAAGTAAAAGGTTCCAGGACTTTCATACGTGTCTGGATATTCTCTCTCTTTTCTTTTCAGTTCTTCTTTTTTTTTGCTGCAGATCCATGTAGTCATGATTGATGGAGCGGATCATCTCAAGGATCTCGTCTTCGCTCTGATCAAAGGATGGCTCTGCAGGCATGTCTTTCATATATCCCAGAAACTGTGTCACTTTTGCGAGTGGATCACGGTAAGGGTTCATTTCCAGAAATGGCATCAGATTATCTACTGTCTTGAGCCCGTGAGTGCATTTTCAAGCTGCATCTCATATTTGGAAAGATACCGGTTTGTCATGCGGTCGATGTCGGCGCGTGGTCCGGTAATGCTCAGGAACTTCATCTTAACAATCATTTCGCTGTTCCTCCTATATAAGTTAATGTCTCACGTGCAGGAAGTCCATAGCGAACACATTCGAGCACAGTTGTAAGCTTATCAAGCTCCTCCTCTTTCAGAAAAAGATAGGTATTCACGGTTGCGATGGAATAAGGGTTACTTCTTCTGTCTGCCAGGTAGAGACGGTACAGGCAGTCTTTGTAAATCGTCTCGATGGACGCTGGTGTCTGAGTATCGGTGTGACGCAGATAAAGGCGTTCTGGTAACCAGCTTTAAAAATTCATCGACAGACGGGTGCTTCCACAAGATCCTTCAGCTGATCTACATGGATCCGGTAGTGTACCGGGATCAGCAGTGTAGAGATATCCGGCGGAAGCATGTTGTAATATTTTTTTTGCACGGTAGATCCACTGCAGGTTCAGCAGGTCGATCTTTGCTCCGGCATCTCTGGTGAAAATTTCCAGTTCCTTATGCTTCAGAATCTTTTACGTTTCTTCCACATAGTTGTAAAATAGTACAGATTCAGTGCCAGATCGTAATCAAAAGGGTTGGGTTCTCCGCATTTTCCAGACGTTTTAACGGCGCATAGTATTCTGTGCCCTTTAAATTTTCCACCAGCTCACCGATATTCCCCGAAGTGATCAGTTTATCGATGGAGAGATCCGAATATTTGTCGAAGAATATTTTCTTGTGATCCAGATCAAAAGGCTTCTGATAGTGGTTGAATACAATACGCAGACAGTAGTTGATCAGATTCATCTCGTAGCGCTTCAGATAAAGCTCCAGGAATTTTTTTTCTGATCCATTCCGGAAAAACGGTACAGGCGTGTATAATCACTGTAAAGTGACTGCACAAGAAGTTTCTCGATCTCGCCGCGGTGAAGACGGTTTTCGTCCATATCTGCAAGGACATTCCGATATCCGGGATGTTCTTTGAGATAAGCAGCAACTTCGGTTACTGTATGAAATGCGGCGATGTTCCGGAAATCTTCATCAGTGAGCAGTTTCGCCTGCATGGCGCGTACTTTTGTTACGATGCCACTGTATGCAAGTAAATTTCCCATATGCTATCCCTCTATGATACGTCTGACAATTTTTTCGGCATATGCCGTATGCTTTTCTTCAAAATCTTTTTAAGTTCTTCGATCGCTGTCTGGTTCTTGCGGTTCTGCCTTTGCAAGAATCTCATCCATCTGACGTTTTAATCCTTTGTGGATATCGTTCAGCTCCTTTTGGGTGTGATCTTCAAGTTGTTTGTCAAACAGATTGCGTTCATTTTGAATGCGTTCTTCCAGTTCTGATTTCTCCAGTTCCGCGTGTTCCACAACAGCTTCGGCTGCGTGTTCGATTTCGGAGAGCTTTTTTAACAATATGATCCATTGTCCGACTCCTTTCTTAGAAATTATTTATACATTTTTAATAATGCATACATATTCTACTACTTTAAATTAGAAAATTCTACTAAAAAAAACAAGAGAATATCATATAAGAATATTTTATACAAAACTTATAAAATGTATTTTTGGGTTTCAAATATTTCAGAATAGTATAAAATAAATAAGGTTATACATATTTTCACTAAAAAGGAAAGAGAAAGATATATGAGGTTAAGAAATGTACGGGAGCAGATGCTTATCTGACAGCTCATCCCCTTGTAATTAAAATGAGACCAGATATCGCGGCACCTGAAAGAGACTTTTCAGAATCCGGAGAATCCGATCCATATTGAGATCGGGATGGGAAAAGGACAGTTTCTTCTGACACTTGCAAAAGGAGAATCCATCCATCAACTATATCGGTATCGAACGTTATTCAAGCGTACTGCTTCCGGGCGCTGGAACGCTTTGACAATGACGAGGAATACAAGGATGTCAACAATATTCGTTTTATCTGTATGGATGCGACAAATCTGCCGGAGGTTTTTGCTGTCGGAGATTGACAAGATTTATCTGAATTTTTCAGACCCGTGGCCGAAAGCACGTCATGCAAAGCGCAGACTTACTTCAAAGCAGTTTTTCGAGCGGTATGACAAGATCCTTGCCTTTGACGGAGTCGTTGAATTTAAGACAGACAACAGAGAGCTGTTTGACTTTTCACTGAGCAGGTGGAGCTGGCAGGCTGGGTACTTCTGGCGAAGACCTATGATCTTCACAATGATCCGACACTCAGCAGAGGCAATGTCATGACGGAGTACGAGGAGAATTTTCAGCACAGGGACATCCGATCCACAAGCTGATCGCAATGCGCCAGTAAGACAATTGAATAGAAGACACATAAGACAGCCGATACGGAGCAATCCGCACATCGGCTGTCTTTTTTGCATATATTGTAGAAAGAGAAAGTCAGGGATGAACAGATATGCGAAAAAAGCATCATTTTCAGAATTGTATGCGGGGTTTTGCTATAAGAATCGGGATTTAATAAAAAGCTGATCTGTTTCAGAAATTCTTTTCAGGAGGTTTATACCGGATCTTAAAATCCGAAATGCGGATGCCACTAAACCGGTCTTTTTTACATAGCTTAAGATGGCAGAAATGAGGGAAGTGTATGGGTATCGCATTGATCACGAAAGATTATGAAAATGCAGTCGGAAGGCAGAAGATGCCGGTGGTTGTGGAGTTTTATGCATCATGGTGCCCAAAGTGCGGAATGATGTATCCTGTTGTGGAAAGGCTTGCCGGCCGTTATCGGGGGAAAATGGATCTTTTATAAGATTGATATCGATATATCGAAAGAGATTTGGAGTATATAGGAATTGAGATCGTACCGACGTTTGTGGTGTACAGAGATGGAAAAATCTGTGGATATACAACCGGAGTTCTTCCAGAAGAAACTCTGGAAGAACGAATCCGGGAAATGTTAAGAAAATAATTGGTGGAATCAATTATTCGTATAATGGATATTTTGCGCAGATTATCTGACTTGCTATGTTAAAATTCGAATACAGCAACGCCGTATGCCGGAAGATCATAACCGAATGAATAAGGTCTTCCGTCGCATTCCTGTTTCTTTGCTTTGTATACTGCCGGGCGGGCTTTTCCGGTTCCGCCATACTGTAATTCATCACTGTTCAGTACCAGGCGGTACTGTTTGCCGCGTGGTACACCGACACGGTATTCCGGTCTTTCGATCGGTGTGAAGTTACATACGAATAAAAGATTCTTTTTGCGCCCTTTGAATGACGGATGAAGCTGTAAATACTTCGTGAGCTGTCATCTGCATTAACCCACTCAAAGCCTTCCATGCAGGTATCCTGTTCATACATGGCTTTGTTGTGTGTGTAAAGATGCAGCAGGTCACGGTAGAAATTCTGGAGCGCCTGATGCTCCGGCTCTGCCAGAGATACCAGTCAAGCGCTCACGCGCCTCTCGCTCCCACTCGCGGAGCTGTCCGGAAATCCTGTCCCATGAAAAGAAGCTTGCCAGGATGTCCCATCATGAAAGCATATCCGACTTTCAGGTTGGCAAATTTCTCAAAGCATCCATCCCATGTTCCATTTATGCGGAAAATGGATCCAGCTTCATATATTCCGGTCCATTCCATGTTCCACCATCGGCGTCAGGCCGTGGATTCTTCTGCGATCATCATGCCCCAGGGTTACGTCCGGTAGTAACGGAATTCAGATGCTTCAAAAATTCGATTGCTTCCAGGTTCTCCATTGCCGCCGTATTTGTTGGCGATCCACTGACCGTCTTTCTTTACCGTAATCAAGATACAGCATGGAAGCAACAGCATCTACGCGGAGTCCATCGATGTGATAATGTTCGATCCAGAACAGTGCGTTGGCGATCAGGAAATTTTAACCTCTGCTTTGCCATAATCGAAAATCTTGGTTCCCCAGTCCGGATGTTCGCCCTTCTTCGGATCTGCATATTCAAAGGTAGCTGTGCCGTCAAAATCGGGCGAGTCCGTGTGCATCGCGTGGAAAATGGGCCGGTACCCAGTCCAGGATTACGCCAATCTTATTCTTATGGAAATAATTGATCATATATGCGAAATCTTCCGGCGTACCATAACGGGAGGTCGGAGCATAATATCCGGTCACCTGATATCCCCAGGAGCCGTCAAACGGGTATTCTGAAATTCCCATCAGCTCGATATGAGTATACCCCATCTTTTTATGTAGTCTGTAGCTGCATGCGCAAATTCACGGTAGCTGTAGAACCCCTCATCTTCACGTCCCGGATGGCGCATCCAGGAACCGATATGTGCTTCATAAATGGAAATCGGTGAGGAATGGAAATCCCATTCTGCCCGGTGCTTCATCCAGACACTGTCACTCCATTTTAAATGGGAGATATCAGCAATCCTTGAGGCAGTTCCCGGTCTCAACTCCGCACTGTTCGCAAATGGATCAGCTTTGTAAAGCTTATCCCCGGTCTGTGTCTCGATACAGTACTTGTAAAGCTGTCCGAGCTGTGCTTCCGGAACAAATGCGGTATAGATTCCAAGCGGTTCCTGACGCTTCATAACGTTTGCATCTTCACTCCAGCCGTTGAATTCACCGATTACGGCAACAGATTTGGCGTGCGGGTTTCATACTGCGAAATATACGCCGGATTTTTTACCATCCTTTACAAAATGTGCACCCATTTTTTTATAGATTTCATAATGGGTTCCCTGTCCGAATAAATATTGATCTAATTCGCCGATTCTATAATCAGCCGGTTTATCTTTTGTTACAGTTTTACAGACTTTTTAGCTGTAGACTTTTTAGCAGCAGTTTTAGCAGCTGCCGGTTTTTTTACAGCAGATTTTTTTACGGCTGTCTTGCGGGTCGTAGTGGTCTGTTTTGCTGTTGTTTTTTTACTGCCATCCCATTCACCTTCTATCAAAGATATTTAGAAATATTATACTAGAAATAGCGATAAAAAAAAAAGAGTTTTGGACAATTTATACATTTCTTATATAAGATGTCTAAAACTCTTTGTTTTACAGTTACCGGTTTTGTCTGCATATACAAAAAGAACGCGCCGGAAGCGCGTTCTTTGTAGAAAGGCTTATGCTTTAAAATCTTCTTCTTTCAGGATGATGTGGTCTGAATTATCAGTGCTTCTTCCAAATACCCGTTTCACAAAGATGTTTACATTTGCTTTCTGGGAATGTGAAATTGCTTCATCCATGATCTCTTTTACTTCTGCAACAGTAACCGCATGATCTTCTCTCTGCATCATATCGATCCGGCTGTATAATGCAAGGATTCCCATTTCATCGATACGGTATCCGTTTTCCTTAGCATAGGTCTGACCGAATGTAACCAGTTCATCATTGATGAATACCGGAAGCTCCAGTCTGGAAGTAAATTTACGTTTGAATTCGCGATGGGATGCAAACATTCTTTCCAGCGGTTTCTTCTGGTCTTCCAGAAGGAAGAGAAGTTCGCCGGTCTGTTCATCCATCATGTCATTCAGTTCGCGGATGGTTCTGTCATTCATCTTGGAAGCTTTTTCGATGATCAGTGCGCCACCGTTCAGCTTATCGATGATACTTCCGATGTCCTTTTTGTTCAGAGAATCACCGGTTACGATTGCAACTTTTACCCTGTTTGAGTCTGCGCTGCTTCTGGATTGCTTTTACAATATCAACTGCGAGGACTGTTTTTCCGCTTCCCTTGCGGCCAAGGATCAGGATGTTGCCTGTGCGGGAAGTTCCATAACGGTTACGGCAACGTTTGTCGTTATCAGGACTTCGACAAGCTGTTCGCTGACACCACGGATCGGTACGAAGTAAGAGAACAGCTGCTTTGCTCTTCAGTAAGTCCAAGCTTCAGTCCAATCTCACTTGTAGCACTCAGATCGTAACGTCCCTGTACAACGAATCCGGTATCGAATTTACCCATGCGTTCGGTGATCTCATCTTCTGATTTGTTCTTCGATTTCAAGAACTTCGTCAATATCCGGAGTTGGCTCTGATTTTGAAGTTTCTTTCTTTGGTTCAGGAGCAGGAGTCGGTTCCTCGTCAAATTCAAGATCAAGATAATCGTCACTGCTATCTAATTCTTCTTCATCTTCAAAGGAATCAAGGTCTGCAAATCACTATCATCTTCGTCAGAATCATTATCATCGAGATCAGATTCTTTTTCAAAATCAAAATCCTCTTTATGATCTTCATCTAATTCATCATCGATCTGGTAGTCATCTTCGTCTTCATCCTCGTCATCCTCGTCATATTCGGAATCGTCTTCATCCTCGTATTCTTCATCGTCGTCGTCATACTCGGAATCGTCTTCATCCTCGTATTCTTCGTCCTCGTCATACTCTCGGAATCATCATCATCTTCGTATTTTTCATCATCGTCATACTCCGGAATCATCTTCATCCTCGTATTCTTTTCATCGTCGTCATACTCGGAATCATCATCATCTCGTATTCTTCTCGTCATCGTCATACTCGGAATCATCCTCATCCTCATATTCTTCGTCCTCGTCATACTCGGAATCATCATCATCCTCATATTCTTCGTCATCGTCATACTTTGAATCATCATCATCTTCGTATTTTCGTCATCGTCATACTCGGAGTCGTCCTCATCCTCGTATTCTTCGTCATTGTCATACGTCAGAATCGTCCTCATCCTCGTATTCTTCATCATCGTCATACTCCGGAATCATCTTCATCCTCATATTCAGCTTCTTCATCGTAAACCGCATCCGATTCATCATCTTCTTCGGAGTCAACGATTTCTTCAAAATCATTTTCTTCCGGCTCTTCATCGTCAGTGTCTGAAGCTTCTTGATGAATCGTCCGGGCTTTCAGTCTTCGGCATCTTCATCATCAACGAAATCTTCAGCATCTTCATCGGTGATTTTCGGCTCTTCACCATTTTCAAGCTGTTCCATCAGTTTGCGGATATCATCAGAAAGGATTGGTTTTGTAGCTCCAAGAACTTCCTTCTTCTTTCTTTCTTCTCACGCAGGGCTTTTTTTCTTTCTCAGCTTCTTCCTGGCTCTTTTCAAGAATCTTTGCATTTTCACGCTGGGTTGTTTTTCCCAGTTGGCAAGAATTTCTTCAATCTTCATCTTACCGGTCATCTGTGAATCGTCTGAAACAGATTCAGAGCAACTGCACCACTTGCAACGGCAACACCGGCTTTCAGGGCATCTGAAAGGGAAGCACCGGAAATGGTTGTGGAAATATCGAAGTGCTTCGGGTTTTAGGCTGTGACTCGGCTTCTGTTCGAAGCATGTGTCCGGGCCATTGGCTCTGGAAGATCCGGGGAGATCACTGTTCAGACATGTACATCTTTACGGATCTTATCTGCGATTCGGATCCGTGCCGGACGTTCTTTGGATTTTCGGAAGGAAGGTTTTCTTTGGAAGAATCCTTACGGCCAGTACCATCATTTCGATGATCGTATTTTCCTGCTGAAGCGGAGTCATGGTTTGTATTTCATTTTAAGTTCCATTGCCTGGTATACATAAGTACCTTCGCTGAACCAGAGAATCAGATCATCACATTCATCAAGACATTCGGAAGTCATACCGGCTTCAGCGTATAATCTGGCAAGTTCATATGCCCATTTTTCAACGTATTCAGAATTTTTGAAATCTTCAAGAGCTTCAATCTGTTCTTTGACTGGCGCTTTTGTGCTTTTAAGATCTTATACCGGAGAATGTACTGGTTTGGATCTTTCGGAGCAAGCTTGACAAATTCTTCGTAGCAATCAGCTGCTTCATCGAAATGTCCCAGCTTCAGAGAAATAATTCCCAGGCGGTATACAACCTTTCTGCTGGAAGGTGCTTTATCATACGCAATAAATAAGGTATCACGTGCTTTTACCAAGTTCCCCCGCATTTTCATAGATTTCGCTTACGGTAGAGAGCATGGCGGTATTTTTTTACTTTTACGCCAGTCGATCGTATCTGCAATCGACATCGCTTTCTGGTAAGACTTCTGTTCGGCATACGCAAGCATCTGTTCTGTCTTTGCGCGATATTCATATTTATCCAACGTTTCTCACCTCATATGATTATTATTAATTATTTTACTTTTCCTCAGTAAGTCTGACTTTGTACCGGAAACGGAAAACAAAAAGTCTTATAATTTTACTTACTAAGTGTATCATAGAGCGTTGTCAATGTCAAAATTACGGCTGATATTTTTCGGAAATGTTAAAAAAATATTACAAAAAATTCACAAATTGGGGTCTGGTAACATAAAAAAAAGGAGACAACCATCTTTTAAATGGCTGTCCTGAAATATTCAATTGTAATTTTTTATTTTTATATCGGAGGAATTAAGTAATTCTTATTCCTGTAAGTTCTTTGAGCATTTCATATGATATTCAGATTTTATAAATTTTATAAAAATGAAACCATATGAATCGATTCTTGATCAATTCTGATCGTTCGTTATTTTTATATAATCAGGTAATTCAATTTTTGTATTTATCAGCTTTCTCGTCACTGTTAAATTTACTTATCAATGAATGTTTCTTTACACATTTCTGATTTTGAATTACTGTGGTATTTACTTCAATATGTCAACAAATGCTGAATCTTTTATATCTTATAATCGCTTCCGGTTTATCTACTACTCCGACCTTTTTTATCATTAACTTTTCTCTTACCGGATTATAATCTATGGTTAAGGCTCATCTCACAGGAATTTACATTTGCCATACCATTAACATATTGAGTTTTAGATGATGAAATATCCAACGGTCAAAGCCTCCTTCCTTTCGTTCTCGTTCCAAAATTTTTATCCGATATTCTTTTTCTCTTATACTTTTTCTGTTCAGAAGTCAGATATCAATTTTCTCTTATTATTATAAATTATCAATTTTAAAAATTGTTCTCTATACACCCCACTTACAAAAACGCTCATAACCAAAATGTATAGTTGCTTTTTAAAACTTTCTAATCTTCAAATAACAATTATTCTTGTTACCCTTTTTCTGATCTGGTTCTTCATCTTATACTCTTGGCGAGTATATATGAAACTATGTAACAGATTAAAAAAATATCTTTTTGAAATTCCCTTTCTCGTCAGGAACTTCTTTTCTTTTGGATTGACTTAATAATAACACCCTAAAACTCATTTGTCAATATAATTTTGAAATAATTTAAATAAAATTAGAAAGATTTAAAATTGTAAAATATATATCAGAAAATTCCAACAATTATAAATACGATTAGAAATAGTTATAGCCATTTGCAATATATTCGGGGTTTTGCTATTGTTTCCGTCCATAAATGCATGATACACTAAAAAACAGATGAAAAATACAGGATATGGCATTGGGATAAAGAAAGGAGACCTGCAGATATGGGAGGATTTTTTGGCGTTGCATCAAAAGAGGCATGTAATCTGGATCTTTTTATGGAACAGATTATCATTCGCATCTTGGAACCCGCCGCGGAGGTATGGCTACTTACGGAAGTGATGGCTGGAAGAGAGCGATTCATAATATTGAAAATTCGCCGTTCCGTACAAAATTTGAAAAAGATGTTGATACAATGAATGGAAATATTGGAATTGGATGTATTTCAGATTATGATCCACAGCCAATTCTGATCCAGTCGCATCTGGGGTGCTTTGGAATTACGACAGTAGGTAAGATCAATAATGCGGATCAGCTGATCCGGAATCTTTATGAAAAATGGACATACACATTTTCAGTCTATGACCAATGGACAGATCAATTCTACAGAGCTGGTTGCGGCATTGATCTGTAAAAAGGATTCGTTTGTTGAGGGAATCCGTTATGTGCAGTCAGTAGTTGAAGGCTCGATGACGCTTCTGCTTCTGACAGAGAATGGAATTTATGCAGCCAGAGACCTTCTCGGACGTACACCGGTTGTGATCGGAAAGAAAGAGAATGCATACTGCGTTTCCTTTGATAGCTTTGCATATATCAACCTTGGATACACAGATTACAAAGAGCTGGGACCTGGGGAAATCGTCTACGTGACACCGGAATCTGTGGAGACTGTAAGTCCTGCATGTGAAAAGATGAGAATCTGTTCGTTCCTGTGGGTATACTATGGATATCCTACTTCTTCTTATGAAGGGGTTGGTGTAGAAGAAATGCGTTACAACTGTGGAAAGCTTTTTTAGCACAGAGAGATGATCATTCGATCGACGTGGATATTGTTGCAGGAGTTCCGGATTCGGGTATCGCTCATGCGATAGGCTATGCAAATGAATCAGGTATTCCGTATGCAAGACCATTTATCAAATATACTCCGACCTGGCCAAGATCCTTCATGCCGACAACACAGAGTCAGCGTAATCTGATCGCCAGAATGAAACTGATCCCGGTACATAGTCTGATCGAAGACAGGAGCCTGCTGCTGATCGATGATTCTATCGTGCGTGGCACACAGCTCCGTGAGACGACAGAGTTCCTGTATCAGAGTGGCGCAAAAAGTGCATGTCCGCCCGGCATGTCCACCGCTTTTGTACGGATGCAAAATATTTGAACTTCTCCCGTTCCAAATCAGACCTGGATCTGATCACAAGAAGGATCATCCGTGAGTGGGAAGGCGACAATGATGTCAATGTACTGGGTGAATATGCGGATCCGAACAGTGACCGGTATGAGCAATGCTGGAGGAAATCCGCAAGAGACAGAATTTCACTTCACTTCGTTATCACAGACTGGATGATCTGATCAAATCAATCGGGATTGATGCATGCCAGGTATGTACCTACTGCTTTTAACGGTGTGGAATAACAGGTAAATGAAAATATAAAAACAGGTGTCCACGTAAGTATATCTTAGTGATATATCCCAGTGGGCACCTGTTTTTGTATATACGATTTTGGTGTATACAATGATGTGGAATGGTGTACAAAAGTATGCGGAGCGGCAGCTCCTTCTGCAAAGCCGCACTATAGCAGACAGATCATCTATCTTCACATAGTCTCCCATCCGATATGCTTCAATTGCATTTCCATTGATCACATAGAACTTTTCGTTTGCATACACACCGCGGGTTCCAAGATAAGAATTACCGTTGACTTCCTCCTGCATCTGTACCTGGAAGCACTGATCTTTATCGTAAGAAAGGATCACATACTGGTCGGCAGATCCGGAAAGCGGAAAGCCGATCAGATTCTTTTCCGGATCAACCAGTGCTGCACGGTAGTCATAAAAGGCATCCGAGTAATAGTACTGATCCAGTGTGTACTTGCTGACTTCTTTCACATCCGAAGGATCACTGATATCAAACATGGAGACCTTTACCCCGTTTGTAACTCCATTTTCATCGGTATCCATGCCGATACCAAGAAGCAGGTTATCACTGTAAAAATGCAGGTATTCGAAAAGCCGGGAATTTTCAGCTTGCCAGGATCTTCGGATTCTCCGGATCGAAAAAGTCTACGGAGAATAAAGGATCTGTCTGCTCATAAGTTACAAACAACCGGTATCGCCCAAAAATCTTGCGGAATAGACCTGTTCATCTTTGGCAAGATCCTCGATCTTACCGATTGTTTTCAAATCTGCATCCAGCACATAGACTGAATTGGACTGTGAAGAGCTTCCGGCATTGTGCGTAACCGTTGTCACCAGTCGCAGCGTATTGTCATACTCATCAATGCTGAAGGAATCGTTCAGATATCCTTTTACTTTTGCCCTGGGCAGAGCCGGAAAGTTTTCCTTTATTGTAAGACAGCTTGCGGAGGATCGTCTGATTCTTTGCCGCAAGATTATCTGCGAGGATACTGCTGTTCGCATACTCATAAATGTAAATGTTGTTCTCACTTACATAGACTTCCCCATTCTCAGACATGATGGCTTTCTGGTCTGCTGCCTTCTCCGGATCGTCAGCGGAAACGGAGCTGACAACAAGGTACTGGTCTGCTGCATGGTTCGTCGGGAGATAGATATCCGACTGCTTCAGAAGATTGTCATCAACAAGCGGAACATAGGAAGGATAATCTTTTTTGGTGATCGTATCGTAAACATAATAGTCACTGAACACATACAGGTATCCGTCTTTAAAACGTGAAGTGAGGTAGTAACCACTCTGATCCACGGTTCCGATGGATTTTTGGATTGTTGATATCTGTCAGATCATAAGTCTGGATACGGGTACAGCTGCCACGGTACAAGGTTTTGCTGTCAGAATCAACCTTCGTGTTCTGCATGTTGCCAAGGACAAAAAGCTTCTGGTCACTCAGGTAAAATTCGGATGCCTGAAAATTCTCATTCAGCGAAATGCCGGAAACAACCTTCATCTGATCCGACCGGATATCTACAATGGAAATCTCCTTGGAGTTCGCTTTCAGTGTATAAAGATAATTTCCATCCGTTTTTACAATGTCTGCTTCACCGACACCCTCTGTGCGGACGTTGGTATCGGAAAATGAAGTATCCACAGCATGTGTAGAGGCTGTTGCCGAATCCGAAGAGAGCTGGAACTATCGGTGCGTGCACCACTGCCGGCTGTTTCATTTGAATACATGACAATTCCACTGTCAGTTGAATCGGTAGCATATAAAGAATCCAACTCATCCTGATAAGATTGCAGGTATGTGTAGACTTCATCATAATCGGTTGCCGTCTCTAAAGTATCGGAAGAGGCAAGCTTACCGGAGGATGTACCGATTGAAGAACTGCCTTTTGTGGAAGAAGTGGCTGAGTCTGAAGAAAGATTCTGCTGGCGGATGTGGGCGCCAATGCCGACAACCAGTACCAGTGCGGCAGCGATAAGTCCTCCGCGCATCCATTGGCTGCGGGAAAATCCATGCTTTTCGGGATATGTCCGGAAGCCTGAGTGCTGTTATGCTCTTCCAGCATTTTCATAATCTGATCCGGTGCAGGGCTTTCCGGAACAGGAGTTTTTCCGTAGATTGTTTTATTTTATCCAGTATTTCTTTTTCGTGATCTGTCATATGAAACACCTCCTATTACTCTTTTATCCTACTCTTTCAGAAGCCAGCTCATCTTTTCGAGGGCACGCTTTCTGCGGGAGCGGACTGTATTCGGGTTCAGCTTTAGCATTTTCCCGATCTCTTTACTGTTGTAACCGCCATAGACGGATAAGCCGATGATCAGCTGATCGTCTTCATCGAGAATAAGAAAGGCACGTTCCACATCTGTGCGGAGTCCGTCACAGTATGTGGCAGAAGCATGATCTTCTTTCAGCTCGGTCTCGGTGCGTTCACGGCTCTTTAATTTCCGGCGGCACATTTGCCAGAATCTGAAAGATCCAGGAACGGAATGCTTCTTCTTTGCGTAATTTATGTATGTTCTCATAGGCGGAAAAGAACGGCTTCACTGACGGCGTCTTCTGCATCCTGCGGATGATGCATCATGCAGAGCGCAAAACGATACAGATCCTGATAAACCGTCTTATATAATTCTTTAAATGCAATTGCATCAATCATAAAGTCCCTCCTCTCAAAACAGGTTCTTTGTATATAAGAGTATAAAAAGTCGGAAGTGTTGCAAAAGGGACAGAAAAATTTCCGTCCCTTTGAAATCATATCATTGTCTGAGAAAAATTAACCTCTGTAGTAGTTGATCAGACAGCCTTTCAGATGATCTCTCGTTCATCATCTGTCAGATCACCGAGCTTCAGATCAATCTCCTTCAGATCATCGCCTACGACATAAGCCTTGATCGTGGAAGCTTTGTCTTCTACTGCTTTTGCGGATATCCGGCACGAAGAGATAGTCCCCGTTCCTGAAAGAAAGTTTTTGTGTGTTCCTCTTCGGTAATAAACGGAAGCATACCCCAATTGATCAGGTTGGAACGGTAACGCTTGGTGGCATATTCATTGGCGATATTGGCCCATCCTCCCAGCACCTTCTGGCAGGAAGCCGCCTGCTCACGGGCAGAACCATCCCCCCAGGTTTCACTGCGAAAATGGTACTTCCGACACCGATGTTTCCTTTGCCGACTTCCGGATAAGATTTGGTGGATTGCTGCCATCACCGGTTTTAATTCATCCAGTACATCCAGTGGACAAGTCCTGCTTCAATCGCTTTCTGGGCTTTCTGGACCTCTTTTCGCGCGTCCTACATAGGCAGGATCCTTTCTGGAAAGTGCAAATTCTGCCAGTCCAAGCGGATTTGGAACGATAAGAAGAAGTCTCGCCGGACGGGATCAGCTCGTCTGTCGTTGTAACCGGATCGTGGATCTCAGATACGACCTTCAGGATCAGATTCTCAGGAAGAGCGCTCATTGCCGGCCAGTCTTTGATGTTCGGACCAAATTTGATCTCAACCGACGGATCTGCCACGCCGTGGCTGTCAAATACACGGTTGGCGTAAATTCTGGAATCAAAGTGGTAAGTCGGGTTCTTGTATTCAATATCAAAATCTGTTGCCGGAGTAAGGAAACCTTTGTTTGCAGCAGTTGCGGCAATGGAACGTGCATCCATAAGTGCAACAGATGCGATCTGTCCACTCTGCAGCTTGCTTCCTTCACGGTTCGGGAAGTTACGGGTAGAGTGACGGATGGAAAATGCATTGTTTGCCGGGGTATCCCCTGCACCGAAGCACGGTCCGCAGAAGGCTGTCTTCACGATCGTACCGGCTTCCATAAGGTCAGCAACCGCACCGTTTTTCACCAGCTCCATGTAGATCGGCGTACTTGCCGGATATACGCTGAAGGTAAATTCATCCGCTCCGATATAATGTCCCCGGATGATGTCCGCGGCTGCACAGATATTTTCAAAACCGCCACCGGCACAGCCGGCGATGATACCCTGATCGACATAAAGTTTACCATTTACGATCTTGTCCTGAAGAGAGTAATCCACAGCACCGTCCAGGCTTACCAGCGCTTTTTTCTCTACATCGTGGAGAACATCTCATCAAGGTTGGCATTGAGTTCCTCGATGGTGTAGACATTGGACGGATGGAACGGCATTGCGATCATCGGCTTGATCTCGCTTAAGTTGATGTATACAAGACCGTCATAGTAAGCGACTGCGCCAGGATTCAGTTCCCTGATAGTCATCACTTCTTCCGTGGATATCGTAAAATTCTTTAATCTTCTCATCTGTGCGCCAGATGGAGGACAGGCAGGTCGTCTCTGTGGTCATAACATCGATGCCGATGCGGAAGTCAGCGCTTAAGCTTCTTACACCCGGTCCTACGAATTCCATTACCTTATTGTTAACATAGCCATTTCCAAATGTTGCACCGATGATCGCAAAGTGCTACGTCCTGTGGTCCGACACCTTTCATTGGTTCGCCGTCTAAGTAGATTCCGACTATGCCCGGCATCTTGATATCATAAGTCTTATTCAGAAGCTGTTTTTACAAGCTCCGGTCCGCCCTCTCCCATTGCCATGGTACCGAGCGCACCATAACGGGTGTGGCTGTCAGAACCAAGGATCATCTTGCCGCCGCCTGCGAGCATTTCACGGGCAAACTGGTGGATAACGGCCTGATGAGGGCGGAACATAGACACCGCCGTACTTCTTCGCACAGGTCAGTCCAAACATGTGGTCATCTTCATTGATCGTACCGCCGACTGCACACAGAGAGTTATGGCAGTTGGTCAGAACATAAGGGATCGGAATTTCTCCAGTCCGGATGCTCTGCAGTCTGGATAATTCCGACAAAAGTGATATCATGAGAAGTCAGCTTATCAAATTTAATCTGAAGCTGCTGCATATTTCCGGAGGTATTATGCGCACTTAAGATTCCATAAGCCATTGTCTCTTTTGCAGCAGCTTCTTTCGTTGTCTCAATACCTGTCTTGCTTTTACGGCAGCAAGTGCATCGGGTGCATCTGCAATTACCTCAGTACCGTGTAAAAGATAAGCACCGCCTTTGTATAATTTCAGCATATCATGTCCTCCTATTTTCTGTTTTCTATGAATTTCATGTGGTCTGCGACCATCAGAGCAATCTTAAATGTCAGGGCGTCCTCAAAGACTCTGACATCCAGCCCGGTCTGCTTCTGGATCTTCTCCAGCCGGTAGACGAGCGTATTCCGGTGGACGAAAAGCTGTCTCGCTGTCTCCGAAATATTCAGGCTGTTTTCAAAAAATTTATCAACTGTGGATAAGGTTTCTTCGTCAAACTGATCAACGGTATTTCCGGCAAATACTTCTTCCAGGAACATCTCGCATAAGGAAACGGGAAGCTGGTGGATCAGCCGTCCGATACCGAGTTCGCGGTAGGATAAAATATTGCGTTCCGGATAGAAGATACGTCCCACATCCAGAGCCATGCCTGCCTCTTTGTAAGACTGTGAGACCTCTTTGAGCTCAGGGAATGATGGTTCCGAAGGAAATCCGGACATTGACCATAGCTTCGGTGTTGATCGCATTCACCAGCATATCGGCAGTCGAACGGATCGTATCATAATCATCTGTACTGTCAAGGGATTTGATCAGAATAATATGTCCCTCATCTACGGCAGTAACAAAATCGCCGGTTCCCGAGGAATAAATCCACGGATCATATCCAGGACGATCGTGTCATCCGGATTCTTCGGGTTCGATCAGATAGACGACTCTGCGCTGCTCAACTGTAATACCAAGCTTTTTAGCCTGGTTGTAGATATCTACGAGAAGCAGGTTATCCAGGAGCAGGTTCTGGATAAAACGGTTACGGTCAAGACGTTCGCTTCCGGATCTTAAAAGGCTCTCCAGCTGGCAGACACTTAAGCGTCCGCTGGTATGCACATCAATCTCATTATTGTGCTCGATCACGAAAATATAAGTCAGTTCATCATCATCATAAACCGGAAACAGACCATAGCATTCATCCAGGTGCTCCTCCGATACGCCGGTAACCTCCAGTTCTTTTAAAAATGAGCAGACAGCTTTTTTTACTGCAGGCTTCTCCTTACCTACAGCTGCAAGCATCACTCCGTCTGTGTTCCAGATGGAACAGTTACACTCGATGATATCCCCTATTTCATTGATTGTTCTCTGTAAAATCTGGTTGGATAACAATCCATTCACCTCTCCATTCTTTTCAATATATGACAAATGGGAGAATTGTGAAATTTCCCCCTTCTTCTGACAATACAATCTGATATTATTTTAGCAAATGTTTCACACTTTAGCAAGATAAAATGAAAAACGTTCTCTTATTCGTCTTCGTCATCGCGTCTGTCAAGCATGGCAGCAACGATTTCAAGAATTACAGCAAGACCGATCATAGATGCAGCGGCAATCTTTCCGGCAGTGCCGGTTGCAGCCTGTGCGATGCCGCCGATAACCGGAACAGAAAGCTTTACTTTTCCGATGTAGTTGTTGTAAGGATCGGATTCATATCTTTTTCCTCATTGGCATCCCCTTTGGTGATAAACTGTCCCATCGCCGGGCTGTTGGATACCACACGGTGGGTAATGATCGAGCCGTCTGCATTGTTGCTGTAAAAAGCAATGACATCATCTTTGACGATCGTGTCTGGTTCTTCATACCGGACATAGACCAGGCTTCCCGTCGGGATCGCCGGTTCCATGCTCCCACTGATCACGGTGTACATCTGAAAACCAAAAGCTTTCGGAAGCGTCAGCGGAATACAGGCAAGAATCAGTACTGTCAGTAAAACAGTGCCCAGTGCACTGCAAAAATGCAGCCACCGGGCTTTTTTCTTTTTTCTTCGTTCTCTTCAAAAAAAAGACTTCTCCTTTAGTGCCGCGCTTTTTTATTTTGCACGTTTTTTCAAGAATACGATCAGTCCTACGAGAGTCGCTACCGCAACAACGATAATGCCGATCCCTGCTGCGATCGGAGTCTTGCTCGTCTTGTCTTTCGCATCGATATTTCCTTTTTGGAGTGTCTTCATCATCCAGATCTACCAGAGACTTTGGTGTCTGTTCATCCTCAGATGTTGCAGTATCTTTATCTTTAGCTGTCGTATCCTGAGAATTGTTATCTGTCGTTGTACCATCGGTTGTACCGGTTGTGGTTCCGTCTGTTGTGCCACCGGTAGTTCCGGTTGTAGTGCCACCGGTAGTTCCGGTTGTAGTTCCACCGGTAGTTCCGGCAGTTCCACCGGTTGTGCCGCCTGTCGTGCCACCTGCTGTACCGACATTACCGGTACCTGTGCCAGGAGTTGCTGTACCAGGAACAGTCGTTGTGATGGTGGTTGTTGTTGTAACAACACGGTCTGTAGCACCCGGTTTGTAGGTAAACGTAAATACATTCTCAGATTCATTATTACTCAAAGTCTTGGTAAGTGCAAGAGCATCTGGAATATAATTTTCAATATACTGATAAGCGACGATTGGTTTGTCACCGACATTTCCGTAGAAGGTCTGGCTTTCTGCAAGAGCCTTACCGGAAGCATCCTGATAGTTTACGGTGTAGGCAACCATGTCCTTTTGATTCCATAGGCTACGACATAGTCAGCATCACCGGTTACATCGAATGAAGGAGAAGCAAGTGCTTCGTCATTGTCACGTCCGCTGAGACGGATTCCTTTGACATAATATTTGTCATCGGTTACCTGAACAGCATTCAGATTAAAAGTAACAATAGAACCGGAAAAAAGATCAGCTTTTTTCAATCTTATCCTGTCCGTTTATCGTTCCTTTATTCCCTGCCGATAAAGTTACCTTATAGGTATACCCGTCAGTAGCCATAACGCTCATCGTGGATGCACCGATCGTCATTGATACAGTCAGAAGAGAAACCAGTAATTTTTTCCATCTTTTCATCTGCTTACTCTCCTTTCCGTCTGCGTTCTTTGTGTTCTGTTATATGTAGATTCCGTATGCCTGAAGGATCAGTCCACTGGATGAGTGCAAAGCACACAGAAGAGAAGAACTCTTGCGGTATCACCGGTCTTAACGGTGTTGGTAGTCTTGACGATTTTCGTCTTGGTAATGGTATTGCTTACTTTTACCTTTTCCACTGCAAAGTTCATACGAAGCTTTGCGAGCGTGTTCTGATAACCATTGCCCTGTGTCTCACCTTCGATACCGATGGTAAGGTGTACGGTTCCGGTACCATTGGAAGCAAGACGGCCGAGGTAGAAATATTTCGGTGGAGTTTCCAAGCTCCTTCAGACCTTCACCGGTCTTAGAAGAACCTTCGCCTCCAACGGTATCACTGTTATAGAGTACCTTTTCGGTATTGTCACTTCCAACATAAGTCAGCTTGTATTCGTCAGCACCGCCTTCAGCGGATTCCTGTGCTTCCTCCAGTGTCTGGATGATCTCATTGGTCATGTACCAATCGGTCTCGCCTTTATCGGAGTTTTTCAGCTGAACCTTCAATTCGATGCTGTCACCCGGCTGGATCGTTGCCAGCTCATCGGAAACAGTCTTGTTTTCAAAATTGCTTTCCATCTTGTCGCCGGTGAAGTGAACCTGCCATCCGTCGGCTCCCTGATAGTCTTTTGCAAATGCAGTTGTGTGTACCCCTGCTGCCATTATCACTGTCATGGCGAGGCACAAAATTTTCTTTTTTCATACTCTGTACCTCCCTACTGTAAGCTTAAACTGGTTTCGTCATCTGATACATTCACATCTACACCCCAGGCACTCTTGATGGCGTCTTTTGCGTTATGTGTCTGTACTGCATCTACTTCTGCATCGATGTGGAACGTATAGTTGCCATACTTGTATGTGTAAGTAATGGTGTTGTCCTTTACTGTTTCTCTACCTCTGTTGCAATCTTCGGATCAATGCGGAGTGTGTCAGATAATGCCGGTGTGGTATCTCCGGCTTTTTACTGCCTTTGTGTAATAAAGAACGGTTCTTTCGTCTGTGGTCTGCTGATCTGCAACTACCCAGCCGTTAGCGGTAAGGAAATTCAGTTCGATCAGATCTGGTGAAAGAGTGGTGTTCTTCTTGCCCTCTTTGTCCTGCCAGCTCTTGGTAAGGATCACACGGACGAAGGTGTCGATGTTACCGCTGTTCTGAACACTGAGAACTCTTCTTTGTATTTCTTTCCGGGGGCGAATTTTTCATCTTTTCCGAGAAGGCCTGTCAGGAGTTCCCCGTCTTTTACTTCTTTCTGGTTCTTAGATGTAAAATCCTGGCTGCTGACGACATCGCCATTCTCTAAAAGAGATACACCGATATTCTGCATCTCGATCTGTGCGGAATAATTCTCACTGTAGTATGTGAGTGTGGCACGTGTACTGCCGACAGTACTGCCAATCAACAGGAGCGCTGATGCTGTCAGAAGCAGGGCCGATTTTTTTGAAATGATTTCTTTTTTTTCTTTTTCATCTTCGTTCCCTCCTATTCTGTGGTTTTACTGTCTTCTGTTGTCTCAGTTGTGATTACATGATTCCAGTCTGCATATGGGTTTCCAACTTTATCGTAAAGAACCGGTGTGCATTCCTGGATAACCACGATATTGAATTCTTCCGGTCTATCCTCCCCTTCCGGGAATTTGTAAGAGATATTGAGTTCCGGTGTGGTTTCGTCTGCCGGAAGAACGCCTTCATAGTGCCAATAACCATCATCTTCGGCTTTCCATCCGCCATTTGGAGCAGTATAGGTAAGTTCCATTGGGGCAAATGCTTTTACTCTTACGAAGCAATCATAATCACCGGTATTTGTAATGGTGACGTGCTTGCCATCTTTATCGACTGTTTCGTTAGGGATGGTTTCGGTAAATCCCATATTCATCGTCACACCGCCACCGGCTGTTGTATAAGTTGTGAAGTATGCCATTGCACTTCCAACTGCCAGGGTTCCGGTAAAGCAAGTGCTGCCGCTGCCATGATAAGTGGTTTCTTATGTAACTTTCTCATTCCGACTCCCCCTTCCTAGTTCTTTTTCTGCCGGTTCGGTGTACTGATACTGACCATTTTCGTCCAGCTTGAAATTATTTTTTACACCGTAGCCGCCATTCATATTGTCATCGACATCATTTGTAAAGGAAACGGATGCCGGATCGCCTTTTTGCATCTTTATCGGTTGCTACAATCGTTGTCTCTTGATCATTTTCTGAGATAAGCTTTGTAGCTTGCACCGCTGTAGACTTCTGTAACCTTTACTGTAGCTCCTGCAGGAATCTTTGTAATTGTTACGGAAGAGTCACCTGCGGCCTCAAAGTCAAAGTGATTCGATGCGGGTTTCTGTTTTACCCTTAAGAGGTGTAATCTCAATCTTGAATACGAAGGTTGCTTTCTTGCCGGTTGTTGCATTATGATGTGCAAGTGTTTTATTGATTTTTCAGATCACCATATCTTGCATGTTCTTCCGGTTTCAGACCAACTGCACTGTTGTATTCTTTGGTCAGATCGTAGATCCAGTCATCGTTACCATTGCTGTAATAATTGTTGGTCGGAAGTGATACCAGGTAGAGGGGTAAAGGTATAGGTATAATTCGTGGTAACTACTTCCGGTGTGTCTACAAGGTAAAGTCCTGTAGCAAGATCAGCCAGACTTCCGGTCCCTTTGCTAAAAAGTAACCGTAGCGGTTGGTTCTACGGACTCTTTCAGCATCTTCTGTGCCTCTTTGGCACGGTCAGCCCATTCGCTTCTTTCTGCCGCATCTTTATCATCGGCACTTACCGAAGATACATTAAGTCCGGTGAAATCTTTAGTTGCGGTATAGTTACCGGATACGTCTACATCCGCCACCTTATAAAGATTCACTATAATGTCAGTGCCATCAGCTGTCAGTTCGTTGTCTTCTCCGCTTACATTAAATGCAACCGAACACTTCCGGTTCGTCTCAATCGCATTCAGCTCTGGCACCAGGCAGAGTGAGAAGCGGAAATGCAAGAGCGAGAGCTAACAAAACGTTGTTCCTTGTTTTAATCGTTTATTCATCATCGCCTCATGTCCTCCTTAAGAAATCTTGGTTATTCTTTGTGAGCGTTTCTCTTGGAAAGAAATCTTAAGAGAATGATCACAAGAATCGTGATTGAAAGTCCTAAAATTAAATAGAGCATATAATAATTCTGAATGGCTTTTACCATAGAATCTGTAACTGATTCGGTAGCATCCTCTTCGCCGTTATATGGAACTCTGGTTCCTCTTACGAGAAGACGATGGGAGTTGACTCCGTATGGTGTACAGGTAAATAAAGTTACCTGATCTTTTCCTTCTTCAATCTGGAGTGCTTTCTCCAGTGTTTCATGATCGTCTTTGTCTACCATCGGAAGAATCTGGTCTACCTTGTAGGCAAGGACTTCATCCAGTACATGGATGTAAAATTTATCGCCAACTTTGAGCTGATCGATATCGGTAAAAAGCTTTGCGCTTGGAAGTCCACGGTGAGCTGCGAGAACACTGTGGGTACTCTCCCCCTCCGATCGGAAGCTTTGTGCCGTTCAGATGTCCGACTCCTGTCTGAAGTTCATCATCACCGGTGCCATGGTAAATGGCAAGCTTGATGTTGATTTTCGGAATGGAAAGATATCCCATTACTCCGTCATCTGCAACGTTCAGGATCTTCCAGTATTCGGTGTCTTTGATGTCATTTTCATCTTCACCAAATACATCTCCGTAGAGGTTGTTCTGCTGAATGGTATCATTGAAAGCTTTTGCTTTCTCCCACTCGGATGTGAAGTCCTCTGATTCCATGTCCTGTATTGTATTGTCATAGCTGCTGATCAGCTGATTCTGTCTGTAGGTGTTCCACTGGTTGGATACCGTCGGGTAGATCAGAATCCCAAATCCTATCAAGAATAACAGACCGAAAAGGAAGGTTGAGATTTTTTTTCTTTTCATAGGCATATTCCCTTTCTCGTTCTTATTCTCTTTTTAAGAGGTCTCATTTTTCTTCTTTTTGAAGCTTCTTTTCCTTTAAGTATAACACAAGGATGAAGATTGTGGTAATTACAAGACCAATAATTACCCATAAAAAGATAATTTGTATGAAGACTGATTCCGCTGAGTGGTGTCTTCTCATCGGCAACTTCCTGTTCCACATAAGGTACTCTGTGACCACGAACCAGAAGCCGCTCGGTATTGACTCCGTATGGAGTACAGGTAAGTGTTACAAGATCTTTTCCTTCCTCTACTGCAGAGAGGAAGTTTCCTCGGTTTTACCACGGAAATTTTGTCGACTTCATAACATAATGTTTCGTTTAATACATGGATCAGAAAAATGATCGCCTTCTTCCAGCTGATCCAGATCGGTAAAAAGAGACGCACTCGGAAGTCCACGGTGTGCGGAGATAACGGCGTGTGTACTTTTACCGCCAATTGGAAGAGAGCTTCCTTCAGATGTCCGGCTGCCTGTTTGAGAACATCTTCATCGGTAGTGTGGTAGATCGGAAGCTTGATGTCAATCTTCGGGATCTCCACGATTCCCATCATCTCGTCACCGGCAATATTCAGAGCATCCATGTAGGACTGGTCTTCTTTGTCACTGGCTGCGGCTACTGCAAATGAATCAGGAAGGATACTTGGAAGTAATGCTTCGTTGTAAGCTTCTGCTTTCTGCAGTTCTGCGTCATAATCAATCTCATGTGCTGCATTCTTTTCGGATACAGTTTGTTCATGACTGCTGATCAATTGCTTTTGCCTGTAGTTATTCCACTGGTTTGCAACGAATGGATACAGCAGTAAGGACAACCCGGCTAAAAATATGATGCCAATAATAAGTTTGTTTGCTTTGCGTTTCATCCGAACTCTCCTTGCTGTTGTATTATTTTTTTTAGGAATCGGGGCGACCTGCCCCGGATTCGATATCTGATTATAAATAATTATTGCAATTATTTGTTGTCTGATTTCTTGCGGCTTGCGAAGAATAAGCCAGCTGCTGCGATCATGATGAGGCATCCAGCGATTGTGAAGATTGTAGTACCGATACCACCGGTTGATGGAAGGGAAGAAAGTTTAGTGTTAACAAATTCACCAGCATCAACAGTTACTGTGTGTCCATCTTCAATTGTTGCAGATTTAAGATCTGTAACAAGTTTATAGCCTTCTGGTGCTTTTGGTCTCCTGGAATGAATATGTTCCTTCATCAAGACCTTTAATTAATAATGTACCATCATTAGCAACAACCATCGTAGTTGTAGCCCCAGTCTCTCCTTCAAGTGCATGTTTATAAACACCATCAGATACTTTTACAACGGAAACTTCTTCTGTTGTTCCATCGTTTTAGCTTTTTAACAGTTTGAATTCAGCACCTTTCAAACCAGTATGATTGTTATCAGTCTTTTTGATTGTAATAGCACCTTCTGTACCGTTTGTGTTACCCTTTTCATAAGTTACAGTATCGGCAGTTACAGTAGCTTCGTTAGAATAATCAGTATCGGACATTACAATTGCATCATATGTTATTTCAACAGTTGCACCAGCTGGTGTTGCTTCAATGAGACTTGATAAATCTACAACGTACTCTGTTGTGCAGCCTGTTGTTGAATTAATAGTGTTTGTAACAGGAAGTTTTGCAAGCTGTTCGGCTGAAATAGGAGTTCCACTGATAGAAACAGATTTCAGATCTGTAATCTTTAAATTTACTGGTTTATCTTTTACCGTAAAGTTTTTCAGTTCAGCACCAGATTCGTTTGATTTTGGAGCCATCTGTGTTGAAATAGTGAAAGTTACAGTCTGACCTCTATGAACAAATCTATCAGAAGCAGTTTTGTTAACATTGTTTTTTTCAAGTTTAGCAGTTACATTAGCTGCCTTAGATGCCATATAAACCTTTGCCATCTCTATCATATGTATTAGTAACCATTAATCCATAAACACCTGCTGTATCGTCTGCAACAACTACATAGGCCCGATTGGAACCTCATTAAATGTACAACTTGTTCCTTCAATAGCAGTCTCCTCCTGTATATGCGGCAAATGGTGTTTGGGTTTTTGCTGCATCTTTCAGTGCGTTTTTCTGATCACTTTTAATCTTATAATTACCTGTTGTTGTATCAACTTCGATATAATTTTTAGCCCAATCAACAACTGTCCATTCCTGATTACCATTATTATCGTTCAGATAAATGATATTAACTAAGCTTACATTTGTTTTTACACCTTTGTGCAAGATTAGTTACAGTAATTGAGTTTTTATAAGAGTCTGTAATCTGCGCTGCAAATGATGTCATACTCATTGCGAGTACCATGGCCAGTGTTAATAACACTGCAAAATAATTTTCTCATCTTCTTCATATTGTTGTCTCCTTTTCTTTTTAAGGGCTTTGCCCATTTTTTATTGTTCCCTTATGCGGGATAATTACGTTTTTTGTGTGGCAAGGAGCCACTGAAAAATCAATCGTTACAATTATTTTCCCAGCACCTCCCTGCATTTGCTTTTTATATAAGATCCATACGGCTGCGAACATAAGTAACATGCCGCCAATCATATACAAGTAAATTCCGGTGCCTCCGGTGTGAGGCAGTTCATAAAGCAAATCATTTGCCACTGTAATGACGTAGGTATTATTTGTTATTTTAACCTTTACATTTGTATCTCCTGAAACGGTAATACCTTCATCATTTACTGTTACAGTGATAGATTTGCCAGTTTGGTATTCTTCCTGATGGTGCTTTCACCTCAGTCAGTGTATAAGTACCATAAGCAATATCGCCTTCCAAGACTAGACCATTTGCATCTGAAACCGTAAGTTCCATTTGTATTTGTGCCAATCTTTACTACTTTTCCATTACTGTCTACCAGAGTAAATTCTGCACCTTCCAGATAAATATCCGGTGTACCTTCTGCATGTCTTGTTTTCAGAATTTTAATTTTCTGAGCACTCTTAGTATTTGTAATGGGTGTAATGATTACCAGATTTACTATAAGTTACTGTGTATGTCGTTCCGCTGATAGTTGTTGTTTCATCTGATTCGATCATGCTGTACTTATGATCCTTATAATCAATTGTCCGTTTGTGTCATCCAGCTTCAGCTCACGAACACCGCCATAGTTATCTGCTTCTTCTACAGTGAAAGAACCGCTGTAATTATTTCCAGGTAACAATTCAAGAATGCGTCCTGAAACCGGATTTCCAGTTTTATCAACTAACTGTACTAAAATGGTTTTCTTTTGGATCACTTCCCACCCAATTTTTTTTTGACTGTAATCTGTTCAACTTGAACAACTGGTTTCTTATAATTTTCTGTAACATTGCTGTCTTTCCACTTATAAGAAATCGTTGTTGTTGTTGTTTGAATAGAAACCTGCCTTTTCTGATGATGTTCCAGTTTCAACTGCAGAATAACCATCTGAAGATGCATCTGTTATTTATCACCTTTGTTAGGATAAGCTTTCTTTTGATATTCATCAAATGCAGTCTGGTTTGGCACAACATTTGTAATGGACAGATAATAATAGTAGTCTTTTTTGGAAAGTATAATTATCTTCAAATTTTAGTGTTGCGGTTTTCGTATCTTTATTGTAACTTACCGTAGCAATTTTAGTAGTACCTTCGTAAACATCACTGGCAGCTAAAGAACCATCTGTTAATGTAAATTCACGTCCAACGCCTGACACATTTTGTGTAACCAGTTGCGTTTTTCTTTGCAATATTTACTTTGATTTTGTATTAGCTGTTGTATCTACATACTGGCTCAATGTATCAGTAATTGTAACATTTGAGCATGCCAAAGTTAAGATGTCACCTGCAATACTTGTAAATTCTCCTGTAAGATCGGAGGGATCTGAATAATTAATAGCTCTTTTTGGTACTTGCTGTAACTGCTCCAGATAGTCTCTCTAAAATACTTAATCCACTGATTTGTTCAGAAATATCGTATCCATTAGAATAAGTTCCACCATCTGGACAAGTTCCTTGATTCCATCCACCCGTGTATAATAATCATGTTTCCATTTTTCTTCGTCATCATGTGTATAAATATTAATAGAGTTTGGAAGTCCAATTCCAACTGCATAAAACCTCTCGCTTTTAATCTTACCAGCAGATGTTACTGTTTGCCTCAAGCTTTTTTTTTTGCTTGTCTCATTTCCATATCCATATGGTTTCGTTCCATAGTAAGTCGGTTTTCCATCTGTCAGGAAAATGACAATTTTTTTGCATTTTTCTCTACTACTGCTATTTATTCAATTGGCAGCTTTTGTTAATCCCTGGTCGTAATTGGTTCCGCCACCAGTAGGACAATTTTCCTGCTTCTTTCTTCAGGTTTGTTCCATTAACCCAATCATCTGTTTTTGTTTTAGCTGATGAACTAAAGGTGACTAATTTGTATTTTTGTATCTACTGTTTCCTTTTTTTGCATAAGGCATCTACTAAGGCGTTAATTGCATTTTTGTACTTGTTAAATTACTTCCTTCCATACTACCTGAAGTATCAACCACCAAACACAATATCAACAAAAAGCTTTATTTTACATCGGAGCCAATTGTTCCGGAAGCATTCAGTGTAATATCATATGTACCATTGTCATTACGTTTGATGTACTTTTCATGAAACATCTTGCTTTCAACAGTTTCACCGGAACCGCCATTCTGAGAATAGTTATTTTTAAATTCTTACGCTCCTGGAATTTCCAACTGCAATGTTCATATTTGTAGAAGTATTCCGCTTCCGGCTACGTACTGTACTGTCTACGAATATAGATGTATTTCTAGTATATCCTGATACATCTAATGTACCTGTTTCTTCGATATTGATGTCACCACATTTATCCTGTGGAATATTTACAATCGTACTTCCTCTGTAAACGCCATTTTCATATGTCCAGGTCATATCATTATATGATAAGGTACTTACATTACCTACTTTAAATGAAAGTTTGTTAGCTAATGCCTCTGCATCTGCAGCACTCAAACCAGTAATGGTTTTTGTTACACCAACATTTGCTGTACCTGCTACTGGTGTCAATCTGTCTCGTGTAAATCTTACATTATCAATAAAGTTTCCGACTGTAGGATCATTGATGCTGTGCTGCCTGCGACGAAGAAGAAACGTGTAGAATACTGATTACTTGCTACAGAGTTCCCTGATGAGTTGTCCAAGAACGATCATATGTAGCAACCATTGCTCCCGGATAGTTTTCCTTATGATTAACAACATCTAACACCTGAACCTCTTGTAATATTTTTAGCCAGGTCACTGGACATTGCAACAACATACATTGTATCATTTTCTACCGCAGAGCTATCATTTCCGTTCGATCCTCGTGCTCTATGTGCCACCTGATAATTTAAAACTTCTCCAGGTGTCGTAAGGACATCCTGGATATAATGCTCATGCGGTATCACAGTTGTTCTGCAAACTGATTTCCATCTTGTCGCTATCTCCTCTCCATGCCAACTATATCCACCTAACGGTGTTGCCGGATGCTGTTGTAACAATTTCGATATCCGCGCCTTCCGAATCAAATTTCATGTAATATTTGCATCATGTGTACCAGTTGTTGCCAAACACCTCTCCTAATTTTTTATAATTTTCATTTGAAAACTGCCAGTTATTTGTATTCAAATGATGATCCGTAACACTTGCCAGCCAAAACTTCATTAAAGTGACGCTTTCGTCATTATCCGGTCACATTATATACTGAACTTGTTGCAAGCGCCGTTACTCTCCTTGGCTAAGCCGTACTCATTTAAATCATTTTTTAGCATACGCTTTTACTTTATAGGTTACTGAGCTATTCCCATTATATTTGAGCGCTCCACCATTCAATGCAATGTAGAGATCTTTTCCATCAAGTGCTAATATCTTTTCCCGAGGTTTGTACCTGTCGTACTGGAATACTGTGTTGGAATCTGCTGTTCCTCAGCTGCACCATTTATATTTCGATACCAGACATATCCAACATCTGTAGTTGTATCACTGTAATTAGCTATCAGCTTTCCATAGTTTTTCTGTAATACTTGTTCCTTGTGTATCAGCAACCTGAACATTATTGTTTTCCCTGTAAGGGGTAGATTCATTTTTTTTCTGCTTTTGGATTTTCTGGTTCAGTAACATCTTCTGTAGTTTTGTTAGTTGCCTTTTCAATTACATCAAAACATCCAACTACGATTGACTCTGTTTTCATCTCTACACTTCTTCAAACTGAAGTGTATTTTCATTCAGTTCATATAATGTAGTTGTATGATCAGAAGAATCATATACAAATCCCATTGCATGGGTTGTATCTAAAGATGTATTTTCAAAACGGAAATGAATCGGTTTTTCAGGGATCTGTGCATTTGCTTCAGGACTGACAGAAAATGATACATTTCCCATGATCGTCTGCTGAATCGTATATTCAGTGATTCCACGAGCTTCCAGTTCATTCTGAATATTTTCGATTACGGTCGACTCTTCTGTTTCCGATTGTAGATTCATTTGAAGAGTTGCATTTTCTTCCGTTGACTGGAATGCTTCTCCTGGTATGGTAGCAAATAAAGTACCCTGTGAGACACCATCTTTCATGATTTCACTGGATAACTCCACTGTATCTGTTGGAACACGATGAACGGTTCCTTCATCAGCGAATGCTGATATCGCACTGCTAACACTAATACCATGCAAAGCATGAATGCTATTAAACGTTTCTTTGTTTTTACTTTTCATGGCGTCCTCCTTCTATTCCTCAATTCTGACTTCATAATTCTATCAAGGCTTCAATCAATTCAAGGGCACTGGAAATGCTGCTCTCGCTGCTCTTCCACCCAGGTAACGCTGCCCTGCCAGGTTACCGTTCTGCTGATCCATGATTTTTATTAAAAAAAGTTCTTGTATTTTTTTTGCTTTTTATTCATGTCAGTTTTCATCTGCCCTTCCTAATTATTTAGACTTTTTTATCTTATATAGGTATTGTATCTGAAAAAAGCATACGTGAATCATTACCAATAACGAAAATATTAACTTTTTTAAGCTATAACAAGAAATAGTAATGTTTTTGTAATAATATAATGATTTGATACCAGGGGCAAAAAGGTCAGAAAGCCGATGCAAAGCTTGCTTGCAAGAGATTTTTGACCTCTTGATCAGCA
>VOFD01001810.1_pt1 | contig 41166 bp, 39 predicted proteins | sample 5384101 | NCBI WGS metagenome assembly VOFD01 (sample SAMN12384723, study PRJNA508395) | human gut metagenome | isolation source: healthy gut C | host: Homo sapiens
ATGAGCTGGTTGTTATCGAACTCATTGCCGTTGTTGCCGCGCGAGGTGTAGGCCTCATTGTACTGGCGGCGCAGCTCCCTGTCCTCGGTGGTCGTCATCCTCGCGGGGTATTCCGACACGCTGAAGCCGAACCTGGCCGCGAAGGCGTTGGACTCGGCGAGTATGTTGTTGCTTATCTGCTGGGTCTTGGTGGCCATCTCGGCGTTGATCTCGCGGAGCCTGTCCTGAGTCTCCTCGGGGAGGTCGATGCCGTTGCGCCTGAAATCGTCGTAGTACTTCTTGAGCACCACCTGCTGCTCCCTCGTGAGACCGGACTGGTCGCCCTCATAGACGGCTGCCACGCGGTTGTACAGGGCCTTGTTGAAGGCGATGTTGTCGCTGTGCCCGCTGAGCAGTGGGAGCGCCCTGGCCACCACCGCGTCGAGAGAATCGGTGCGGTCGGTCTCGCTCACGTTGTAGAGCACTCCGGTGACCTTGGAGAGAATCTCTCCGGAGAGTTCGAGAGGAACTATGGTGTTGTCGAAGGTGGGGGCGTCGGGATTGGCGGTGATGGCCTCGATCTCGGCCTCCTGCTGCGCTATGCCTTCCTGGATGGCCGGGATATAGTCCCCGACCTCGATCTCCTCATAGGGAGGAATGCCGTAGGGAGTGTCCCATTCGGCAAGAAAAGGGTTCTTTTCGCTGCAAGCTGTCATAATCAGTGCGATGCTGGCGATGGAAATGATTTTCTTCATATTTACTCGTTATATACTATACCGTCTATGTTGTTGACAGTCACCTGAATCTTGCCTTGGTAAAGAGTCAGGACGCCCGTCACGTCGATGGACATCTCGCCCTCAAGCACCTCGGGACGGATCTCTGTGTCCGCAAAACGGCAGTACCCGCTCGTACGTATCTGCACGCAGGTACCCTGCCCTCCGGGCTCGGTCGAGAAGTACTGGCTCACGGAGTACGCCGCTCTTTCGATGCCGTCATAGCCCTCGCCCGAAATCGGGTCGATCTTGTCGCGGTAGTCGCCGACGGTCCCGTGATTGTAGTCGTTGGCGTTGCCGATGTTCACATCGTCCCAGATTCCCGACTGCAAATATGAGTCCATTTTCTCTTCCGACATTGCCCAGGTGGTGATGCCCGTGTCCTCGCCCGAGATGAAGATGCGGTTCGAAGACGCCTTCTTGTCCTTGTTGGAGTCGAGGTAAAGCAGTGCGAACGCCTCGTTCAGCTCGTTGTAGCGGGTGTCGTACCATCCATAATGGAGGTCCTTTATGGTCACGAGCTTGCCGATGTAGTGGTTGGTGGCCTGGGTGTCGGAAGAGCCAGGAAGGTCCGCGGCATCGATGACTATCGGTTCGACCTCGCCCTCGACCTCGCCCTTGAACACATGGGTGTCGATGAGCAGCGAAGATTCGAGATAGGAGGTCTCATAGTCTCCCGAAGGGTCATTGTAGCCCAGCTGGACCATTCCCACTCCGGTGGAGCCGTTGCCGTACATTCCGAGTTCAAGATCCCGGCAGTCCACATAGATCCGCTGTCCGGGGAGATAGTCGTTATACAGGCCGTTCTTGCCCAGCTTGATCTCCATTCCGCCGGTATCGTCCTGGATGTAGAAGCTCTTGTAGAAATTTCCGTAGCGGTCGGTCGTGCTCACGATTCCTGAAATCACGATGTTCTCGTCGATGGTCCAGGGCTGGCCCGTCCTGTACCTGGAGGCCAGTTCCGCTATGGTGTGGGTCGGGGTCATGCTGACAGGCTGGTCCGTTGCGGGGTCGTCGTATTCCCCGGTGAACACGGGCTGCCACTCCTCCTTCAGGGACTGGCAGGAACAGAGCGCGCAGAATGCCGCGGCAATGATCAATATCTTTTTCATGCTCTTAGAATCTGAAGTAGATGTTCAACATATAGTTCGCTCCGTACATGTAGAAAGTACTTGGGAGTCGAAGCGGTAGTAGCGGTCCTTGCCGTAGCTGCTGATCAGACGGGTCTGCTCGTAGCCGCCGGTCTTGACGTTCTTGTTGTTCAGCAGGTTCTGCATGTTGAGAGAGAAGCCGAGCTGATAGTCGCCTATGTACCAGCTCTTCCCTATGCTGAGGTTGAGCAGGAAAGCCGGGTCGAATTCCTCCTGCGAGGCCATGTAGCTGACCTCGTCGGGAGTGATGACGCCGTCACCTCCGCCGCAGGCGAAAGCGGTGCGGTAGAGAGGGTTCATCTCAAGGTATGAATTGGCGAAATACTGCCCGGTGAGTTCGAAGAACCAGTAGTTGATGTTGTAGTTTAGCCCGATAGCCGCGGCGAGCTGGGGAGTCGAAGGCACGTAGTGCTTCTTCTCGCCCTCGACTATATAGTTGCCGTCGGCATCCTGGTCGTATACGGGAGCTCCGTCGATGTAGCCCGCGACCTTATAGACAGGATGGCTCTTCCAGAACGGCACGTCCTCGTCGCGGATGATCTCGGCGTTGTTGTCGACGGTCTGCACCATGTGGGGGTTGCTCGTGTAGACATACTCGCCCCAGCTCAGCACGCCGCTGACGCTCAGGCCCTCGACGAACAGAGGCACCTGCACGCCGAGCTCAATTCCCATGTGGCGCTGGTCGATGCCCGTCATCGCGAAGTTGGTGAACGAGTGCTGGGAGTCGTCGTAGAAGCTCATCACGTCGGTCTGATCATTGATCTTGGTATAGAAGCCCGTCACGCGCACATTGTAGCCGCCGTTGTTGTACTGGTAGTTCACGTCGGAGGAGAAGGTCTTGACCGTGGTAAGGCCGTCGACAAGGCTGTTGCGGGTCCTGGCGGACACGAATGACTGCGCGAAGGTCGGAGCGTCGTTGAAGTAGGCTACGTTTGCGGAGAACCTGTGGCCTCCGGTCATCTCGTAGGCGAGATTCAGCTTGCCCGACCAGGTCAGGAACTGCGCCACGTCGGACTTGCCCTTGGATGTGACGGGATTGCCGTCGCTGTCGTAGGTCGTGAGCACGCGGCCGTCGTAGGAGATCTCGTTGCCGTTGTCGTCGAGACCCGCGAAGAGTCCCTTGCGCACAAGGCCGTCGCGCCAGAACGACTCGTAGCCCACGCTGCCGGCAAGGCTGGCGGAAAATCCGCGCCAGCTGTAGGTTCCGTTAGCCCAGACGTTGCCTCGGCGTATCTGCGCGAGGTAGTCGTAGCCGTACTTGCCGCCGGTGGTTATCTTCTCGGCTTCGCCGTTGGCGAGGAAGTAGTCGAGGTCGTTCTGGATAAGGGCCGCATTGGACGCGAAGTCACGCTCCGCGAAGGAGTCGATGTTGAGATAGTACTGTCCGCCGAGCAGGTCGTTCATGAGCTTGTAGTTCTCCGTGCGGTTGTATTTGAGCTGCACTCCCGCCTTGAGATTGAAGGTCTGGCTGATGTTCCAGTCAATGTTGCTGACAAGGTTCAGGTCGTTCTGGTCCACGCGCCTCTCCTCGAGAGCGTACTTGCTGCGTCCTTCCGGGTTGGCGTAGTTGACATTGTAGAGCCTGTCCCAGTTGAGGTGCTGATAGTTGGCATACGCGGGAGTATGGTGGGTCCACGCGTAGGTGGCCCAGTCGGCCTTCTCCTGGTTCACGCGGTTGTAGTCCTCATCCTCGATGAAGAAGTATGAGGGGAGATTCTTGTAGTAGTCGGGGCGGGGGTCCATCGCGTCGTACCAGTCGAGGGCGGTGTAGCCGTTGTAGCCGGTGCGGTAGAGCAGAGTCGCCGAAGCGCTGAAGTCGTCGTCCGGGGTATAGTCGTACTTCAATGTGATGATGGGCTCGAAGGTCTTGCGCACGCGGGAGTTGCGCACCTTGCCGTTCTGGTATCCCCAGTTGGAGTTGTACATGTTATCACCCATCAGGTCGTAGACCTCCTGGGTGGAGGCGTTCTGCGCGCCGCGGTTGCCGGGAGTCGCGAAGGCGGTCAGCGAGAGCCTGTGCGTGTCGTTGAAGCGCTTGCTGACGCCGGCGTAGAAAGCAAACGAGCGGTAATAGAGTCCTTCGACCCAGTCGTTGCCGCCCAGGCGAGCGGAGGCGTTGAACGCATACGACCATCCGTTGTCAAGCTCTCCAGAAGCATAGGTCGCCATGAGGCGCAGACGGTAGAGCGCCGAATTGGTGAGCAGGGAGAAGCGCCAGCCTGGACGCACGTCGTAAGGCTGCCCGGAGATGTTGGTCAGGCCGTTGTAGCCTCCGGGTCCGTAGGGAAGCTGCTCCAGTCCGAGGGTCGCGTCCTTGGAGCGCATGGCCACGTTGAGGCCGCTCCAGAGGGAGAACGGAGTGTAGCCGGTGATCGCGTCGTTCATGGGCACTCCGGCCAGATAGACATCCTGCGATTCAGAAGCATAGCCCCTGTTCTTGAAACGTATGGCACTGAAGCCGTAGCCCACCATGTCGGCGTAGACGTCGTTGTTGGCGTAGAGTATGGTCGGCGCATCGGAATATCCGGTGTCGTCGAGGTCGAACTCCGCGAAGCTGGACGCGTCGAGCTCGCTGGACTCATACGACTGTGAGGGGCCGAGGGTCACGAACATCAGATCGCGGACCAGCCCCTGCTCCACTTCCACGTTCACCCGCGTGGCGGTGTATCCGTCGGCGCTCACTTCGAGGGTATAGTTGCCGTCTTCAAGACCCTCGAACAGGAAACGTCCGTCGGCAGATGTGGTGAATTCGGCAAGAGCCGAACCTTCCCGTGAAAGCTCCACCGTGGCGCCTTCGAGCGGAGTCCTCCCGGCCCTGTTGACCACAGTGGCACCGATGCCTCCGGTGGGGGTCTGCGCTACCGCAGAAAGCGACAGCAGCACGGCCGCCATCGACAATATAGCCTTTTTTCATCTTATTTTCCTATTACGATATATGTGGGATAATGGTCGGAGAAGCCCCCGATGAACGCTCCGTTGGAGAAAGTGCGGTAGGGTGTCCCCTTGTACTGTCCGCTCTGCTGGGTCATGAACGGCTTCTTGAACACGCGGCCGTAGTAGTCATGCCTCTTGTTTGTGATGCATATCTTCAGGCCTCCGTCCGGCGCGGCCGCGAGGTTGTAGTCCACGAGGATGTTGTCGTAGATGTTCCATGTTCCGCGATATGCGAGCGAGCCGTAGCCGTCGGCGAGCATGTCGATGAAGGGCGAGTAGAAGTCCCGGGTCCCATATCTCCTATCTCGGCCTTGCTGTGCATCCAGGTGACCATGCTCTCGTCGGTGGGGTTGTCGTTCATGTCGCCCATGACCACGACCTTGATGCCGGGGTGCTCACGCTTGAGCTGCTGCACATGGTTGTAGATTATCTCGGCGCCGCGCGGACGCAGGTCAGCCCCCTTGCCGCCGACTCTCGAGGGGAGATGGGCCACGTAGACGGCTATGTCCTCGCCGTCGATCTGTCCGTGGACCATCAGGATGTCGCGGGTTCTGAAAGCGGCCTGTTCCTCTTCGTCCAGGGTGAACTCGATCTTGCTGTCCTCGAAGGTGAAGGGAATCGACTCGCTGTCGATGTAGGTGAACTGGTCGGGACGATAGAGCAGCGCCACGTCGACACCGCGGTTGTCGGGGCTGTCGTAGTGGACTATCTGATAGTTGGCGCCGGCCAGTTCGGGAAGGCTGACGAGATCCTCGAGCACCAGGCGGTTCTCGATCTCGCTGACCCCGAGGAGGGTATGGTAGACTCCGTTCTCGTCGCGCATCGCGTTGATCACGCGGGCGATGTTGGCGAGCTTCTTCTCATACTTGGGAAGAGTCCACTTGTTGCGGCCCTCTGGCAGGAACTCCGCATCGTCCTTGACCGGGTCGTCGTAGACGTCGAAAAGATTCTCGACATTGTAGAACCCGACCACATAGTTCTGCGTCCGGGCGGAGGCCGGAATGACCGCCGCGAGCAGGAGGATCAGTAGAAATATCTTTTTCATCTATGGTTGAATTATCGTTTCCACCACGAATCCACCTCCGACTCGATCTGCGCGGCCACTCCGGCGCCCACCTTGTCGGGAAGGTTGACGAAGAAGTCGTAGCCGAGCTTTTCCTCAAGCTCGTCGATGGTCATGGACTGGTTCATTATCTGATTGCTGTCATAGGACCGATGCTCGAAATAGAAGCCTATCGCGATGTACCCGCCGGTGGAGTTGCCTATCGAGCCTCCCTTCTTGTAGCCCAGCAGGCCTTGAAATAGCCGACAGGCACCGTGCACCCGGCTCCGTCGTTGTCGTAGGCCACTTCGGCGGCGCCGGCGATGTCGGCGCCGGTGACCACGTAGAGAGTGTCCATGGAGGAGGACCAGTCGCGGACTTTGCCTTCAAGGTTAGCCCAGGCATTCTGGTTGAGAGAGCCCTCCTGCGGTGTCATGTTGGTGAAATAGAAGGTGGTTTCATTGACGCCGGAGCCATAGCGGTCGGCCGAAGGAAGCTGGTGCCCTCGGTCGTATCCTCCCCTGTAGCCGCGGAAGAGGACAGGCTGGAGAGATGCCGGCACCTTGGGATCGTAACCCCATTCGTCGGTGCGAGATCCGCTGCCGATCAGTCCCTTGTTGAGGGGATACGCCACCCATACGGCCAGCTTGTCGTCCGGACTGTAGTAATAGGAATAGTTGCGCACGGTCTTGCCGCCGCGTTCCATGTCGTGCGTGATGAAATAGAGCTCCGGATCGTCGGTCGCGGGCAGCTCCAGCCATTTGCCAGGAGTGTCGGGAGTTATTTCGGCCGGACCGGGGTCCGGATCGGGGCCGCCATGGCCGGGCGCCGCTCTCTGGCAAAGCCCGGCGGACGAAATCAAGTCGCCGCAGTTCAGGGTGACGGTGCAGCGGCGCGCCTCTCCCTCGTTGGCGTCCCAGGACAGGACCACGCTGGTCATGTCGCCATCACCCGATACTGGGTCCAAGTCAGCCCACGGCTCCGCACCGCCGAAATCGATGTCCAGCGTCCATGCGCCCGTGGCGGCCACCGACACGAACTGCTGCGAGGCCTTGTTCCCCACCTCCGGTTCGGGGATGGAGAGCAGTGCCTCTCGGGCAGTTACGGTCTCCTCCGGCTCATGGCAGGAGAAGACCGCAATGATTATGGCCGCCGCGAGCAGCGTGAGGGTCTTGAAAGTTCTATTCAGCCGCAATGTAAGTCACTTTTGACACTTCGATCAAACCGTTTCTGTCCTTGCTGGAAGCTGCACAGTCAAACGTCAGCTGATAGTACAGGTTTTCTGTCTGGACGCTCTCCGGGATGTCATAGACAAGAACGGTGTTCGTAGTCCATTCGCCTTCAGGCTCTATGTTCTCGCCGACCTGCCGAGTCATTCCGGCATCGGAATATACTGCAAGATAAAGATCGTTCACATCGGCGGAGTCGAACCTGCTGCCGATTTCCACTTCAACGGAAGACAGTCTGGGCATCGCATCGTCAGTCTCGATATATGCGACGGAAGCCGACTTGCGCCCACAGCGGACATAAGCCCAGTTATTCCACTCGTAGTTGTTGAACGCGGTCATGGTGAAAGAATAGTCGCCGGAAATCGCAGTCCAGGGCTCGTCATAGCCGTTGATCTTGTTGTTCTCGCTGTTGTCGTCCGGGAATGCCAGCACTACCGACCCGTCCGGCAGCGGCTTCGGCTCCACAGGTTCGCCTTCAACATGGGATTTGTAGATCGCAGGAATGTCGTTTCCGCCGCCCTGAGGCTGGCCATTGTACTCGTCCCTGAGGCTCCACAGAGTGACCGTATCGCCTACCTTGAGACCTATCTTGTTGAAAGACTGGTCATTCTTTCCTCCAGCCCAAGCCTGGACCATACCATAGATATATACGCTTCCAGTATTGTCCCTGATAGTGAAATTTCCATATGCGTTGTTGCTGACTATGCTTATGATTTCTCCTGTCAGCTCATACCAGTCGTCATTGTTGACAGGCTTCTCCAGGAACTCGGCTATCGTGACAGGCGTAGCCGAAGCCGGCTCGGTCACAGGATCGCCGGGATCTTCTCCGCCCGTGCCGCCCTGTCCGTTCAGCGAATAGATGCGGCTTCCTGTAGTGAACTCGTAAGTCTCGAAGAACCTGGTAAGCTGTCCTGCGACAACCACTTCGTCACCGACCTTTATCTGGTCTGCGGAAGTGAACTTGTCTCCGTTGAGATAATAGCCTCTGAAAACTTCAAGTTCGGCATAGCCCTCGCCGTCGGAGATGCAGTATGTCGCATTTCCGAACTGATCGGTTTCAACCTCTTCAATTGAGGTGATGGTGCCTTCGACATATACCTCGGGAGACAGATTGGGATTTTCATTGGTGCCGTAATACTGGTTTTCGTCGATATACTTGAAGGCGCCGGCAACATTGAAAGGATCCTCTACGGTACCGCTTCCTTCAGGCGTGCCGGGATTGTCGGAACCGCCGGCGGTAACTCCGTTGAGCGAATAGATCTCGTTTCCCTGGGTGAGCTCGTAAGTATCGTAGAACTTGGTCAGCTCTCCCTTGATGATCACCTCGTCGCCGACTTCAAGCTGGTCAAGCGAAGTGAACCTGTCGCCGCGGAGATAATAGCCCCTGTAGACCTCAAGCTCGCTGTCGGTGGATCCGTCGTCGGAGATCCAGTAGGTAGCGTTGCCGAACTTCTCGGGATCGAAGTCGGATTCATCGATGCCGGTGGATACGATTCCCTTGACATACACGGTCTCCGACACGTTGTCGTTGCCTGTCCAGCCGTTCTCGTCGATGAGCCTGAGCGCGGTAGCGACGCTATACGGATGCTCCGCAGTGCCGTCCTCCACGAGCTCGCCCTTCTGCGTGATCGTCAGCGGAGCCTTGCACATGATGTTGCCGTAGAACACGAGATCCGCCTTACGGTCGGCGCCTTCGTTGGCCAGCGCCTTGATCGTGACGGTCTGGGGATCAGCCGAAGCCTTTCCGCTGGCAGGCTCCACGCTGAGCCAAGACTTGACGTCCTCATCGTAGCCCTGGACGGACCAGTCTACGGTAGCAGTGAGCTGAATCGTACATTCACCGCCCTCGACGGGGAATTCGTGAGTCGCTTCTGAATCTATGACGACCTTCTCGGGTCCAAGATCCACAGGTTTCTGGCATGCGGCCAGCATGGTCAATGAAGCCGCCGCCAAAGCTAATAGACTTTTTATATTTCATAACCAAAAAGATTAAAAATTGTTGCTTGTCCGACAAAGATAAACAAATAACTATAATTTCAACCTTCTGTGACTGTGAAATAATAATTAAGTTCGGAGGACGTTCCTGCAAAACCCTTTTCGCAACAGCCACGGTTCCACGCCTTCAGGCGGTCGCCGATTCCTCCGAGTCTGTTCGATTGCGCTTGGTTCCGTCCGATCCGAACTCATTCGTGAAATTCATCGGCTACGGTCCATGCCTTTCCAACCATGTCCGAGACCAGTGGCACGGAAACCTGTCCGTCAGCCACACCGACAGCCTTTCCGCGCACGTGCAGGGGCCTGTCGGCGCGACCGGTGGATTTCACGAAAGAGACTGGACCGGAGGCGGCACCGATGCGTTTCCTCCGCATCGTCAGAGGACGGAGGAACGGCACCCGCTACAATGTTCAATTTTCTTTATTCCGGGCCGTCCTCCCGGGAGACGAAAGAAAAGCATTCAGTTCGTTCGCATCGATAATAGGCAGAGGATATCTTGACAAATCGGAACCGGCGGTCCTCACTACAAGAATACCGCGCATGGTACCTACAGCAACGCTGAGCAGGTGGGGCATCAGATGCTTGACGGTAAAGGTGCCGTCTTCATGCAGAATCACAAAATCGGAAAGATTTTTCACTTCAAAGACAAACCTGTACACGCTCTCAAGAACCACCTCTTTTTTAAATTCATACCGAATCCCGAAGGCTATGGCCATCCTGTCCTTGTCCATTTCATCCAGCTGCACCCGGTTCATGAAACCGACCTGCAAGTCTTCCGGACCGGACATATCGACCACCTCGCCTGAAGACATCATAAAACGGATTTCATCGACAGAAACCAGCCTCATCCGGATATTTACATTTTCAGCAGCCATCACGAACTAATTTGAATAATATAAATAATCGCTTCCCCTAGTCTCACGGTTATCGAAGCTATCGTCCCGCGCCTCCGAACGCCCGGCATACACCATCATCGGAACATACACATACTCAGCCGGCACCTCGCGCGCGATTTCAACTATCGGCTCGCCCAAAGCGGCGGAAATTTTCGCAAGAGTCGCTGTCGTGAAGCCATGTGTCCCGGTAAGCCATCTGGAAATCTCCGATTCCCGCTTACCCAGCAAATTGGCCAACTCTCGTTGAGTCATGTTCCTCGCTTTCAGAAGGTCGTGTATCCTATTGGCAATATCCATATTCAAGCTTACCTCCGCCTTTATCTCCGGAGCAGCCTTCGCCACGCATTGCTCGAAAAGTGTGTTAGTTTTCATAATACTGTTGCCTAAATTACAATATTATCAATAATCTTTTTGACTCCTTCAAAATCATCGACATCAGTCCCCGTTTTCCTTATCTCCGCCTTCACCTTACGCGCAATGGCCCTAAGGCTGTCGACCATACCGAGCAGAACGGCATCATCCTCATATCTTCGGACCTTTTTCAGCCCGCCGCCTCCTACTATCAGGATTCTTTCGGACACCCGCAAACAATAAAGACGCAACGTACCGACAGCCCTGTTCCGCCGCCCGGACGTAAACAAAGGTATGGCCTTGACCATGCCACCCTCCGGCCGGAACAGGTTTTCCCGTGCTCCGCACTCGTTATACATCTTGGCGATAACCGAGACTATGGAATCAAAATCATTCTTCACCCCAGCTTTTTCAAACGACTGCCGCAAGGACAGGAACTTCTCGAATTCAGTAATGCTTTCGCCATCATATCTTGGCGAATAGACACTGAGAAAATCAGATTCCATCACTAATTCGAGTCGTCCCATACCTCCATTTTGGAGTGCAAAGATATTGAGATTTTACTTAACCACCAAGGAAACTTAACCTTTTTGTGAAGTATCATTTGACGCCAGCCGCCATCATATCATTTCATCTCCCGCAGGACTCCGGAGGTCAGCGGAATGGCCAGCGCAAGCGCGCAGAGGTCGGCCACAGGCTGGCATATCTCCACCCCGAGCAGGCCGAACGCCGAAGAAAGGATGAATATCAGGGGTATGAAGAACAGCCCCTGCTTGGCCGAAGCCAGCAGAATCGCCTTCCCCGGCTTGCGTATGGTCTGAAGCATCATGTTGCTGATTATCACCCAGGTGGTCAGGGGCATGGTCGCCAGCTGGAATCTCAGGGCCGCGGCGCCTATGCGCACCACCTCCGCATCCTCCTTGCGGAACAGACGCACTATCTCAGGGGCGAACGCAATTCCGACCACGGCCACCACGAGCAGGAACAGCGAGCCGAACTTCACGCAGAACCAGAAGCCCTGCTTCACCCTGTCGTACAGGCCGGCGCCGTAGTTGAAGCCGCAGACCGGCTGGAAACCCTGGCCGAAGCCTATCAGCGCCGAATTCAGAAAATGACAGATGCGTCCGACTATCGACATCCCCGCAATCGCGGCATCACCGAACTGTCCGGCTGCCACGTTCAGGCACACCACCGCAAGGGCGCCGAGCCCCTGACGCACGAACGACGGCAGACCGCCCGCAAGGATTTCCTTGAAGAACGCGGAGCCGGGAGTGAAATTCCTCAGCCGGATCGGTATCCCGCCCTTCCGCGAACTGAAATGCCACAGCAGGCAGAAGCTGCACACCTGGCCGATAACGGTAGCCCATGCGGCCCCGGCGACACCCCAGCCGAACACGAAGATGAAAAGCGGGTCGAGCACGAGGTTGAGCACCGCGCCAGACACGATTCCTATCATCGAATAGCGGGCATTGCCCTGGAAACGTATCTGGTTGTTGAGCACCAGCGACGGCACCATCACCGGAGCGCCAAGCAGCACGATGCCGAGGTACTTCTCTGTATACGGAAGAATCGTGGGCGTGGAGCCGAGCAGCACGCACAGAGGTTTCAGGGACAGCAGGCCGAGCGCGGCTATCGCGATTCCGGCGAGCAGTCCGTAGACGAAACCCGTGGCCAGCATGCGGGCGGCCTCGTCGGTCTGCTGCGCTCCCAGTTTCCTGGACACGAAATTGCCCGAACCATGGCCGAACATGAAGCCTATCGCCTGCATGACCGCCATCACGGCGAACGAGACGCCGACGGCCGCGGTCGCCTGGGTGCTGATCCTGCTCACGAAGAAGGTGTCGCCGAGATTGTAGAACGACGTCACCAGCATGCTCAGTATCGTCGGGGCCGCCAGCGACAGGATAAGCCCCGGCACGGGCCGGGTCGTCATTTCCCTATAATGAGAATTGTCCATATCCGGAAGAACTGCGCAAAATTACATTTTTTCCGGAAAAACGGAGGCGTGTTGCCGATGCCACCGACAAGCCGTACAGATGAGATTTTCAACCGGACTGCCTTCCCGGCCATGCAGCAGTGTTTTCATAATCGGGTCTGTACAGGAATAATTTCACAACCCCGGATTTCGTAAACTTCTGAACAAAAAAGGAGCCGCCGGGCTCAAACCTGGCGGCTTCGATTATTCAAGAAAGAGACTACTCCTGATAGGTGACAGTCAACTTGTTGAATCTAACCTGCTTTTCTGCAGTGATAGCTACAACTGAGGATTCTCCAGTCCATACGAGACCTGACTCGTCAACGTTTCCGGTGTCAGCCGAGATAGGGCCTTCCTTTCCACCATAAGCCGAGAACTCCATCTTGGTTATCACCTTGTCTCCGGCATCAAAAGTCAGGACATCTCCCTGATAGAACCTGAGGCCGGGGTCTCCGGTATTATAGTTGGTGTTGCTGGAATTCACTTTGGTGAAAGTCACGGAAAGTCCACCCCAGGTATAGGTTTCGCCGTCAGTCAGATTCACATTCTCGGTTGCATCAGCGAAAACTTCAGTCATGTCAAGCACCTCAACGTTTCCTGCGGGCTCCTCAGGCTCATCGCCTGAACCGGTCTCCTTGGACACGAAGAATGCGTCGCCAACCTGAATGGTTCCGTTGAACTCGTCACGCACACCGACGATGGTGATTACGTCACCTTCCAGGATTCCGAGAGAAGCGAACTCCTTGGAAGGGCCGCCCCATCCTGCAACGAGGCCATAGACGACCACATCGTTGCCGGCATCGTCAAGCAGGTGGAAATTGCCGTACTCGGTATTGTAGATGTTGTCTACGGTTCCGGTCAGGCGGTACCATACATCCTCGGCGACTTCAGCCGCGATGAACTCTGAAAGGGTCGCATCGGTAACAGCCTTGTGGTCCTCGACGGTGACATCCTTGAGCCGGGGCTTTCCGTTGTATGAAGACTTGGGACCTACGACGGTGATGATGTCACCGGCTTTGATGCCCATGTTGGCCCACTGCTTTGACTCGCCGTTCTCGTCAAGGACTCCGTAGACATAAACCTCTCCGGTGTAGTCCTTGATATAGATGTTTCCGTACTCGCTGCCCGTATCCTCTGAAATGTAGCCGGTCAGACGATACTCCGCAGGGCCGTCCTCGGCTGCATTGATATCGGCAGCGGTAGCGTCAACTATTCCGCCGAGCTGGCTGATGGAAAGCTCTACTGAAGCCTCGATGGTTCCGTCAGAAGCAGTCACGGTAACCGTTGCAGCACGTGCCGCCTCGGTATTCTCGCTGTAGTTGAACTCAAGGTTGCTGACGCCGTCAATCACCTTCACACCTACATACTGGAGCCATGAAGCGGTATTGGAAACCGAAACATTGGCCGCATTGACAGTAGCGGGTATGTCAAGGACGCCTGCTTCCTTCTGGAGCTCCCATTCGGTCTGGGCGATAGCAAGAAGTTCCGGAGCGGGAGCCTCGGCCTTCACGAGATAAGGCAGGATACCACGCTCATTGGAATATGCACCGAATGAAGAATATTTGGGGTCATACTGCATTTTCTTGCCGTTTCCTGCATTGATAACCGTGAACGCCTGGTCGCCGGTCTGCTCCACGGTCCAGATATTGCCGGACTGCGATGCGTCGGTAGTCACGTTGAAGCTGTCGTAAGTTCCGGTCATGTAGTAATACCTGCCCGAAGCGTCCTGAATCGTGAACCCGTCACCGGATGCGGTCAGGGTGAACACGTTCGCAGCTGTGCTCGACAGAACATCGCCGTCGACGATTGCGTTGTCGCAGTAAAGATAACCATAGGTATCGCTGGCGCCTACGGGCTTTGCCACCTTCCATACAGGCTCCTCGTCAGTTCCGGTATTCACCATGATCCAGTACTCACCGGCCTCTACGGCGGGATACTGGGGGGCAAGGGCGGGATCACCGGGCTGGTTCACGATAACCTGCTGCTCGGCAGTTCCGCAAATGAAGGATACTGTATCGGCACGGTCAAGCTCGGCGGCATCGGCGGAGAATACGATCTCAAACTCGCCGGCCTCGCCTGAAGAAGGCGTCACCTTGAGCCATGGCCTCTTCTCCGTGACAGTCGAACCGGGATTCGCGGGATCCTCGACCTCGACGTCGACAAGGTTCAAGGTACTCTCGTCGAGATGCCATGTACCTGCGGCCGTGAGGTTCAGGGGTTGCGTCGCCTCCTTTTTCAGGAAGGCTCACTATGGTATTGTCTATCTTGATTTCCTCAAGATCTCCACCAATCTGCTCTACCGTGCATCCGACTGCAAGCAGGGCGGCGGCAGCAAACGAAGAAAATAAATATTTTGAATTCATGATATTGGCGGATTAAAATTAGTTGAACATATACTTGAGACCAATCTGGGCGTACCAGCACTGTCCTATGTCGTGGTTGTAGACCCATTTTTCTACAGAGCCGTTGACAGCCGAAGGCGTAGTATACGGGAACGCCGTCGTCGGCAATCTCTTGAGGCTGAGGATACGTCCTGAATTGAGATCGGGATTCATATACTTGCTTACGCCCCATGAGGAATTGAACATGTTCAGGATGTTCTTTATGTCAAGGCTGAGCTGAAGGGTATTGGTCGAAGAACCGATCTTCACCTTGAAATCGTGCGTGAAACGGAAGTCGAGACGATGCACCCAGGGAGAATAGACGCTGTAAGGCTCGGCATACTCGCCCTTGTGCGCGCTCAGGTAAGGGTCATTGTTCACATAGGCCCAGAAACGCGCCTTGTCATCGTCGCTCGCGAAACGGATCTGGGAAGGATCGTCGATCTGAACGTCGGTGGGAATATAGACGGAGTCATAGTTATAGCCGTCCATATTGATGTCATTGACGGTCATATAGCTGTACTTATATCCTCCGCGCCAGGTCTCGTAGAAGAGGCTGTAGGTGTTGTTGCCCTTATCCGAATAGTTGAGCGAAAGGAAGAAACGGTCCGGAGTCACGTTCGCGGCATTGTGAAGACCTATCCTCGTGACACCCTCTACGGTCGGGAGATAATTGAGCACCGATTCCGCGTTGTTGCCGGGCAGGTCGGTCACCTCCTTGGATGCCGAGTGAGTGTAGGCGGCCATGATATCGAGCCCGCGCACAGGCTGCATGTTGAGCGAGAGGCTTGCCATATAGCCGTATCCCTGGTTGGTGTTGGTAAGCCAGAAAGCGGATACGTCATTATAGTAAGAATGATCGCCGGGGAAGATGTGACGGTTGTCGGCACCGTTCAATGAAGGAAATCCTTCGACGGGCTTCACGTTCAGATCCGTCATCACCGTAGCGTTGACGGTCTTGTTATAGATGAACTCTCCGCTGATGGTGAAGGGGAAGGAGTGGGGGACATTATAGTCTACGGCAATCGAAGACTTCCATACCTGAGGCATCTTGAACTTGGGATCCACGGCTGCGATATACTCGGGAAGGACACCGTCCTCGGGGGTTATCGACAGAGGGAACCTTCCAGAATCAAGGCCGTTGAGCTTGGCGAGCAGGCCTTCGGTCGTAGTGATCATAGAGCCGGCGAAGTTGGCAAGGAGCGGATCGGGCGCAGCCACGCCTCCGTCATATGAAGTCCTGAGGCCTACGAGATTCTGCACCATGCCGGACTGGGTGGGCATGTTGGTGAAGAACACGAGAGGCAGACGTCCGGCGAAGAGACCGGTGCCTCCGCGCACGATCAGCCTGTTGTTTCCAAGCGCATCCCAGGTGAATCCGATACGGGGAGAAACCTGAATCTGGGGCTTCGGCCAGTATCCGGTATCGATGTGGGTTCCGCCGTAGTCAAGGTCCTTGATGGCCTTATTGGTCATCAGGTCCTGGTTGTCAAAGAGAATGGTCTCAAGGCGCAGGCCGTAAGTCAGCTTGAAATTGTCGGTCACATCCCAGTCGTCCTGGGCATATAGCGACGCCTTGTGGTAGCGCACGCGGGCGGCAGGATTCTGCTCGCCGTTGTAGCCGTAGCTCAGGAGCACGGTCTCGGGAGCTCTCTGATTCAGGAAGTCGTCAAGGGAAGCATAACGGTAATAGCCGGTACCCTGGCGCATGTAGGAATTGTCGGCCATCTGGTACTCGTAGCTGAGACCGGCGACAATCTTGTGGTTGCCCACGAAATAAGTAAGGTCATCCTTGACCGTGAACACGCGGTTGTGCACGCCGTTGTTCCAGGTGAAGAGCTCGTATCCCGCAGAAATATAGGGATGAAGGGTGCCTACGGGAGAAGGCGTACCGTCAAGCTCCTCGTTCTTCATGATATCTATGAAGGGGAACTTGGAAGAGTTGGTACCGCGCATGTCATCGAGCAGGGAGTAGGTCACGAGCAGCTGGTTTGACAGCCTGTCCGTCAGCGTGCTGTTGAGGTCCACTGAAACGGTATGCACGATATTGTCCATCGAATACATGGAATTGGCGAAAGCCATGGACCATTCGGACAGACGGTTTCCGGTCTGACGGGGATCGCAGTCGGAAGACGAGCCGTTGGTGGAATTCCAGCCCTGGTTCAACGTATAGTTGTAGCGTACCGCGAGACGGTGCTTGTCGGTGATGTTCCAGTCGATGCGGGCAAGCATCTTCATGTTGCTCTCGTCGGCGGGATAATCGGTCCAGGAACCGGTATCATAACCGTAGTTCTGCATCAGATGTTCAGACACCTTCTGCATGTCGGCATAGGTGGTACGGGAGATATTGTTGTCCGCGTCGTAGACTCCGTCCTCGAGCCCTCCAGCGGTTGACCACGGTCGGAGTCTTGGCATACTCGAAGTTCACGAAGAAGAACAGCTTGTCCTTCACGATAGGTCCTCCGAGAGTGAAACCGTAGGTGGTGGTGCGGTCGCGGTCACGTGCTCCCGCTATCTGCTCGCCCTCCACCGTGTCGCCGCGAAGGTTCTCGTTGCGGTGATAGACGTAGGCCGAACCCTTGAAAGTGTTGGTACCGGACTTGGTGATGGCGTTCACACCACCTCCGATGAAGTTGGTCTGACGTACGTCATAGGGGGAGATCACAACCTGGAGCTCCTCTATGGCATCGAGCGATATGGGGCTGCCGCCTCCGGGCAGGCCGTCGCTGAGTCCGAAGTTGTTATTGAAGTTGGCTCCGTCGACTGTGAAGTTGGCGGTACGGCCGTCAGTTCCTCCGAAAGCCATTCCGTTTCCTCCGTAGGGAGAAAGCTTGGTGATGTCGGTGATGCTTCTGCTGACCGTAGGCAGAGCGGTCATCTGCTCGTTGGAGATGTTGGTCGCGACACCGCTTTTCTCGGTGAAGAGCCTCGTCGATGCAGCTGACACCACGATGGCCTCTGACAGCATTTCGTTGTCCTCGGCAAGATTCGCCGTCAACTGGTAGGAATCAGCGAGCTGGAGCGTGATGTCCGTGTAGGTCACGGTCTGGTATCCGAGGCAGCTCACCTCTACAGAATAAGGACCGCCGGTACGCATACCGTTGATTGCAAAACGACCCTCTGCGTTAGCCACCGCATAATAGGTGGTTCCTGAGGGGGTGTGCACGGCTACTACCGTCGCTCCCGGGATTGCCTCTCCGTTCTGGTCGGCCACGATGCCGTTCAGTGCGGAGGTTGTTACCTGCGCTGAGGCTGAGATAACAAAAGCATTGCCGAAAATGACAGCAAAAGGCTTTTAATTACTTTGTTCATAAAAATTTGAATAAGAAAATAGATTTTTCGGATACAAATATAAATAATATATCGACAAATCGTTTCAAATTCGCATTCAAACTACTAACTTTTAACGCCGCAAAGATACTGCGACAAAACGTTTCGCAACTTCTGATTTGTTAACTTTTAATTAATTTTTGCTAATTTTGCGGCCGAATACACCTACGAGGACAGATTTGCATGCTTGCAACCTCGTAAAAAAATGCTAAAAATATGAACTATCTCTTTACATCGGAGTCAGTCTCCGAAGGTCACCCCGACAAGGTCGCTGACCAGATTTCAGACGCAATTCTCGACGAATTCCTCCGCCAGGACCCCGAATCGAAGGTGGCCTGCGAGACTTTCTGCACCTCCGGCCTCGTGATAGTAGGCGGGAGAGGTGCGCTCTGAACACGCCTACGTGGACATTCCCGCCACCGCGCGCCGCGTGATACGCCGCATCGGCTACACCAAGGCCGAATACGGCTTCGACGCCTCCTCCTGCGGAATCATCTCCACCATACACGAGCAGAGCCCCGACATCAACCGCGGAGTGGTGCGCGGCGACCCCATGGAACAGGGCGCCGGCGACCAGGGAATGATGTTCGGCTATGCGAGCATCGACGGCGACGAGTACATGCCCCTCGCCCTCTCGCTCTCGCACCGGCTGCTTCAGGTCCTCGCCGGCATACGCCACGACGAACCTGAGCTCATGCCCTACCTGCGCCCCGACTCGAAGGCGCAGTTCACGGTGGAGTTCTCCGCCATCCACCGCCCCGAGCGCATCCACACCATAGTGCTCAGCACCCAGCACGACGAGTTCGACACCGACGAGAGGATGCACGCGCGCATCGAGAAGGACGTGCGCGAGATTGTGATACCCCGCCTCATCGCCTCGCTGCCCGAAAGGACAGCGCGTCTCTTCGACGACCGCTTCATCCTTCACGTGAACCCCACGGGCAAGTTCGTGATCGGCGGGCCCGCCGGCGACACCGGCCTCACCGGACGCAAGATCATCGTCGACACCTACGGCGGACGCGGGGCCCACGGAGGCGGAGCCTTCTCCGGCAAGGACCCCTCCAAAGTCGACCGCTCGGCAGCCTACGCCGCCCGCCACATAGCCAAGAACCTCGTCGCGGCGGGAGTCGCCGAGGAATGCCTGGTCCAGGTGGCCTACGCCATCGGGGTGGCCCGCCCGGTGAGCGTCTTCGTGAACACCTACGGCACCGCCGCCATCGGAGGACGCCGGGGCGAGGACGCCGACTCGCTGATAGCCTCCCGCATACCTGAGATGTTCGACCTGCGCCCCGCGGCCATAATCTCCCGCTTCAGCCTCAAGAACCCCATCTACGAGCCCTGCGCCGCCTACGGCCACATGGGCCGCGCCCCCTACGTCAAGGACGGCATGCAGTTCTTCGGCTGGGAGAAGCTCGACGCCGTGGACCTGGTCAAGGCCGAGTTCGGACTGTAACTTTCCATCCCCATGGCGAAGGAGAAACAGCACAGAGTGCAGATAAACAACAAGAAGGCGTCGTTCGAATACGAGTTCCTCGAGCAGTACGACGCCGGGATAGTGCTGGTCGGCACCGAAATCAAGTCGCTGCGCGCGGGAAAGGCCTCGCTGCAGGACGCCTACTGCTATTTCTCCGGCGGCGAACTCTACCTGCGCGGCATGAACATCGCCACCTATTTCTGGGCGTCCGCCTGGAGCAGCCACGAACCCATGCGCGACCGCAAGCTGCTGCTCACGAGGCGTGAGCTGCGCCACCTCGCCCAGGCGGTCAAGACCAAGGGCCTGACCATAGTCGCCACCCGCGTCTACATCGCCGACAACGGCTATGCCAAGGTCCACATCGCCCTCGCGAAGGGAAAGAAGGAATTCGACAAGCGCGCGAGCATCAAGGAAGGACATCAGGCGCGAGATGGAGCGCGAATAGCGATGCCTGCGAGAAAGTCCATACCAGCGGAGCTCCCCTCCCCCGAAATCATCGACATCGCCGCCCTCAGGCAGGCCTGCCGCAGCGGAGAGACCGACCTCGTGGTGGTTCTCGGCCCGACCGCGTCCGGCAAGACGCGCTACGCCGTGGAGCTGGCCCGCGAGCTGGCCCCGGCGGAGATCATCTCGGCCGACTCGCGCCAGGTCTACCGCGGCATGGACATAGGCACAGGCAAGGACCTCGGCGAATACGGCGAAGTGCCCCGCCACCTCATAGACATACTGCCCGCAGGCGCGCAGTACAATGTGTTCGAGTTCCAGAAGGACTTCATCCGGGCCTACGCGGACATACGCGGGCGCGGCGCCGCGCCGATACTCTGCGGCGGCACCGGAATGTACATCAGCGCGGTGACCTCCGGATACGACTTCGTGAACCGCACGGCCCACAGCAGCGCCAGAACGCCGGCAGTCCGCGAGGGGCTGCCTTCCAGACCCTTCTTCATCGGGACCCTGGTCTCGCGCGAAGTCCGCAACGCCCGGATCGACCGGCGGCTCGACGCGAGGCTGCAGGAGGGCATGGTCGACGAGATACGCGGCCTGCTCGACGGCGGTGTGCCCGCCGGGACTCTCATATCATACGGTCTGGAATACAAGTTCGTGACGCTCCACCTGACCGGGCAGCTCTCATACGACGAGATGCGGCAGAAGCTCGCCGTCGCCATCCACCAGTTCGCCAAGCGCCAGATGACCTGGTTCCGCGGCATGGAGCGCAGCGGAGTCAGAATCCACTGGACGGAAGTCCGGTAAACCTTCCTATTTCTTGAGCTTCTGGCGGCGGGTCTCGGCGGTGTCGCGGCCGAAGAGCACCCTCGGGCCCTCGACGGAGCGCCAATAGTCCGAATCGAAGTCTTCGGGGTCGCGCGGCGCGGCGAAAGGGCCGTCGTGATCGAGCCGGAAGGCCATGTAGGTGATGGGGTACCCCTGCTCCAGGAACATCTTCTCGTAGAAAGTCTGCACCGCCGTCGCTTCGGCCGTCGCCGCCGCGGCTGTTGTTGCTGCTGCTGATTTGAAATCTGCCGCAACATGGGAATCCGCCGCAACATTGGCAACATCTCCGTACAGGTCCGCTGTGCAGGCCGTCAGCTCCAGCCCGTTGACCTTGCAGACGGCCTTCGTGTATTCATGCAGGAAGCGGGAGTCGGTCTTCAGATGCACGACGCCGCCGGGCTTCAGGAACGAGCGGTAGCGCTCAAGGAAAACGGGAGAACTCAGCCTGGAGTTCTCGCTGCGGAACTGGGGGTCCGAGAAAGTCAGCCATATCTCCGAGACCTCGCCGGGCGCGAAGAAGGCCGAAATGAACTCCACGCGCGTGCGCAGGAAGGCGACATTGGGCAGGCTGTGCTGCGTGGCGTACTTCGCCCCCTTCCAGAGCCTCGCCCCCTTGATGTCCACCCCGACATAATTCCGGGAAGGGTCGCGCAGCGCGAGGTCTATGGTATATTCACCCTTGCCGCAGCCGAGTTCCAGCACGATTCCGCTGTCAGCCGGCGCCTGGGAATGCGGAAACATGCGCTCCCTCCAGCGCCCCTTGATCTCGTGGTCATGCAGATTGGCGTAGCCGTCGGCGAGCAGCTCCTTCGAAGAAGGCTGCAGCAGGCAGCTGAAAGTCTCGTTTTCGGCGAATTTCCTGAGCTTATCGTGTCCCATGTCGTTCCTTGCATATTACCCCGAGACCGCAGAAATCCTCGTCGACGCCCAGAGGTCTCACGCTGAGCCGCCACGTACCGCCCTCCGCCGGGACAACCCCGCTGCGGTAGAGCTCCCGCTCCCCGTCCGCGTCCACCGACTTCATGTAGACGGTCTCGGAGAAACGCTTCCCGGAAGGCGCCAGCCACTGCACATTGAGCGGAAGGCCCGTCAGTTCGGGGCCGAGGGTGCGGCTGTAGAACCAGAAGTCATAGACCGCCGACGAATCCCTGAGCTCCAGGTCGAAAATGTAGACCCCGGCCTCGGCACGGTCGCTGCGCACGAAAATCTCCGTCGAAAGCGGCCTTGAGCAGCCCGACAGCAGCACTGCGGCAAACAGCGCCGGCAGAAAGGATATGGACTACTTCTCGCCATTCTTCGGCGCCGGACGGCCTCCGTTCCTCGCCCCGGGCTTGCGCGAGCGTCCTCCTCCCTGCGGTTCTGGGATTTCTTCCTGCGCCTGGGGTTGTCGAAGCGGCTGATGCTGTCGTCGCCTACCGCGGAGACGAACTCCGGAGTACGCTGCACCGGCTCGGGTCTCAGCGATTCTGCCTTCTCGCCGTCGCGGTTCATCTCGATGATCTCCCTGACCTCCTCGGCGCTGAGGGGAAGAGGGTCGCGTCGGATGACTTCTCGTATGAGAAATACATGGTCTCGCGCAGGATGTCCGTCTTGCGCAGGAAGGCCGGACCGTCCTCGAACTCCAGCGGCCCGTTCAGCTTGGGAATGCGGGAAAGCGCGTCGAGGTAGACCGGGACCTCATAGTTCAGGCAGCACTTGAGCTTGCCGCACTGGCCGGCAAGTTTCAGCGGATTGAGCGAAAGGTCCTGGCAGCGTGCGGCGGAAGTCGAGATGCTCTGGAATGACGAGATGTAGTTCGAGCAGCAGAGCTCGCGGCCGCAGGCTCCGAGGCCGCCTATGCGCCCCGCCTCCTGCCGCGCACCGATCTGCTTCATCTCGATGCGGATGCGGAATCCCTCGGCGTAGGCCTTGATCAGCTGGCGGAAATCCACCCTGCCGTCGGCGATATAGTAGAATATGGCCTTGGAGCCGTCGCCCTGGAACTCCACGTCGCCTATCTTCATCTCGAGCCCCATCATCGCGGCAATCTTGCGGGCGCGTATCATCGTGTCCTGCTCGCGGGCTATGGCCTCCTGCCACTTCTCGATGTCGGTCTGACGGGCCTTGCGGTATATTTTCCTGAACGTGGCGGTCTCGGGTCCACTCCCCGGCACTTCATCTGACGGCCCACCGAAGGGCCTCGAGAGTCACTATGCCCAGGTCGAGTCCGGTCACCGCCTCCACCACCACGAGGTCGCCGATGCGGATGTTCTGTGCCGAATCATTCACATAGAAGCCCTTGCGCGTATTCTTGAAACGCACTTCAAAGATTCCGGGGCAGCTGCCGTCGCGGGCGTCCTTGAGCCAGTCCCTCGCCCCATCTTGCAGCAGCCGGCGCGATAGGAGCACGAAGTCTGCCCGGTGGCCTCGTCGTGGGTCACCACGCAGCCCCTGAAACAATCGTATTGAATCGATTCTCTGCTCATAGCAATTTATATAAGCTGTCAACCATATCGGTGGCCGCGAGTTTCAGGTTCACGTTTCTGTCGACCAGCGACAGCATCTTGTCGAGCACCGCGAGCGCCTTGCGGGGAAAAGTGCCCGCGAGCGACGCCGCATACCGGTCAAGACGCGCCTGAACGTCGGTGTCACACCCTCCGTCCGCCTCCGCTTCGCTCAGGAGACGGCCGAGCCCCTGCTGGCGCAGGAAGATATGCCGTATGTTCTCTGCCGCATATCTGCAGAAAGCCTTCACGCTTTCCCGGGACGGAAGTGCGGCTATCTTCTCGCCCGTTTCCAGACAAGATAGCAAATTCTTCGACACGAGGGCGTCCATAAGTTCAAAAAACAGCGCGGCGTCCCCGGAATCCGCAGTCTGGCTGCGGCGCCCGTCGGAATGGACCCTGATGTGCTGGCAGCGCGAAGCTATGGTGGGAAGCACCTTCTCAGGGTTGTGGGTGATAAGCAGGAACTGCGTGCGGGCGGGCGGTTCCTCTATGAGTTTCAGCAGTTTGTTGGCCGCCTCGGCGTTCATCTTCTCCGGCAGGTAGATCAGCACCGAGCGGTAGCCTCCCTCGAGCGCGGTCATCGAGAGCGCTTCGAGCAGATGCTTGGAGTCGGCCACGGTGATCGAGGTGTTCTTTCCGTCGACCTTGAGGGCAGCGTTCAGGTCAGCCTCCCGGAAATACGGGTCGGAGGTCGCCAGCGCGCGGAATTCCGGCAGGAAGTTGAACGACGGCTTCGAGGCCGACGCGGGAAAGACCGGATGCACGTCCAGATGGATGAACTTGGATATCCTGTTGCAGGACGGGCATTCCCCGCAGGAGTCGCCGTCCCTGCGGTTCTGGCAGTAGAGGTACTGGAGGAACGCGATGCTGAGCGCGAACGCTCCGCCGCCGTCGTCTTCGCTGAACATGATGGCATGCGGGACGCGGCCGGAATCCACCATCTCCGGAAGCACGCGCTTCAGCGCATCGTTTCCCTTCAGGTCGGCGAACCTCATATCTGTCTGAATGCGTTGTAGTGCGCGATGTCCGCAAGATGCCTTCTGGCGGGAGAGTCAGGCAGCACTTCCAGAGCCCTGCAGGCCCTGGCTATATACTCGTCGAGCCTGGCCGCCGCATACTCGACTCCGCCGTTCTCCAGCACGAATGCGTGTATCTCCCCGCAGTATTCGGGGTGCGCGTGGATGTCCCGTATCTTCTCGCGTATCTCCTGCTCGCGGTCTGAAGCGCGCAGGGCCCCGAGCAGAGGGAGAGTTATCTTCTGTTCGCTGATGTCCATGCCGAGAGGCTTGCCGAGCTTGGAGTCCCCCGCATAGTCCAGGATGTCGTCCTTTATCTGGAAGGCCATGCCGAAATCGGAGGCGAACTCCCTGGCCGCCTCGAAGCACTGGCCGTCGGCACCTGCCGACACCGCCCCGGACATGCCGGCGGCCTCGAACAGCGACGCGGTCTTGTTGTGGATTATGCGGTAGTACGCCTCCTCGTCGGTATCCGCCGAAGCCGCCTTCTCCATCTGGAGCATCTCCCCTTCGGCAAGGTCGGTGAGAGTCTTGGAGAACATGGGGGCGACCTTCTCGTGGGTCTCGGCGCCCATGATCAGTTCGACGGCCCTGGAAAGCCAGAAATCGCCCAGCAGCACAGCGGCGGTGGAGCCGAAAAGCGCGCTGACCGTAGGGCGGCCGCGGCGCTCCGGACTCGCGTCGGCCACGTCGTCGTGCATGAGGGTCGCGTTGTGCAGCAGTTCGCAGGCGGCAGCATAGCGCAGGCTGTCGGAGTTGAGAGTGCCTAGAGCCTTGGCCACGAGCAGGCATATCATCGGACGCAGGCGCTTGCCCGACGTGGAGAGAATGCTGGCGTTGATGGTCTCCAGCAACTTCACGTCGGTGCGGAGACTCGAACGTATCACTTCGTCGAGCCTCGTCCAGTCGCCTCCGAGATATTCCTTTACCTGCTCCATGCTCACAACAGGGCCTTCAGTTCCTCCATGGTTTCGGGGAAAGAGATCAGCCGGAGAGAGTCCTCATAGAGGAATCCTCTGTCCACGAAGGTCTTCAGCTGCTCCTTCAGGGGGTCGTAGAAGCCTTCCATGTTGTAGGCGACGACCCTGCCCCCGTAGAGGCCCATCTTGGCGAGACAGTAGGTTTCTGCCAGTTCGTCGAGAGTGCCTATCCCTCCCGGGAGGGCTATGGCGAGGCTCGTGCCTTCGCGCATGCCGTCCTTGCGCTGCGACATGGTGTCGGTCCAGACGCACTCGGTGAGAGCCGGATGCTCCAGCCCCTTCATGAAGCGTGGCAGCACGCCTATGACCTCCGCCCCGCACTGCGAAGCCTCGTCGCATACATGACGCATGAGGCCCCTTAACCGTGCCGCCGGACACTATGTCATATCCAGCCAAACAAGCCGCACGGACAATCGTCCGTGCAGCCTGAATGTACTTTTGTTCCAGATCGTGCGACGAGCAGAAAATTACTGCCTTCTTGTCCGCCATAATTCTTTTTAGAACAGGAAAGCCACTGACGCCGCGATTCCGTTGCACTTGCTGGAAGCTACGTCCGCAGCCACGTCGCCGATCTTGATGTCAGCTCCGTAGACGTCGCCGAGGTTCCAGAAATACTTCACGGACACCTGGAGATGCCTGAAAAGTTCCACTCCAGCACCGAGTCCGACTCCGTATTCGAACTTCTGGGCGAGATTGTCAAATCCCTTGTCCACAACATCACCGAACTTGGTCTTGTTGGTGATGGCATAGCCTATGAAAGGCTCCGCGAAGCCGTAGACACGGGCGAGGCTTCCTACTCCGAAGCCGAGCTGAACCTGCACGGGAAGCTCGAGATAACCGGTCTTGAAGTCAACGTTGACGTCGTCGATTCCGGCGATGTCGCCAACCTGGGAGCCCTTGACGTTGTAGATCAGGGCGGGCTGCACGGCGAGCATGTTGCCGATTCCTATCTTGTAGGTGATACCCACGTGGTACATGTTCACGTTCTTGACATCCGCGATGGCGGACTCAAGATTGGTGGAGGACGATGTAAGTCCGGCTACGACGCCGAACTGCGCGTTGGCTGAGGTGAATGCGATGAAGAGGGCCGCAATCGCGATGATAGCTTTTTTCATGACTTCTGATAAGTTAAATTAATTTGGTGAGTCTGTCCGCAATATCTTGCTTGGACACGACACCCACGGTTCTGTCCACCAGCTCCCTCCCTTGAAGTAGAGCAGAGTGGGGATGTTGCGGATCCCGTACTTCATAGAGATGCCTTCGCAGTCGTCAACGTTGCATTTGGCGACCACGGCACGGCCTTCGAATTCCTCGGCTATCTCGTCCACGGTGGGGGCGAGCACCCTGCAGGGGCCGCACCAGGTAGCCCAGAAATCTATGAGGACAGGCTCCTTCGAAGCCAGTATCTCGGCGATGTTCGAATCGTTTATAACTTTTGCCATAGTAACTTGATGTTAAAAAATATCCGCCGGGCCACTGCGGCTCGGCGGATACAAAAGTTAGCAAATTAATAATAAGATTCAACATTCCAGACGAACGCCCGGAGTCCCAGGTCCGGCGCGGCCTCGTCCTTGGCCTTGAGCACCGCGAGCACCGGCTGCACCTTGTCGTCGGGCATCACCGCGAGGACTCCCTGGTTCATCTCGGGCCAGGCGTGGCTTCCGAGCCTGGGCTGGCCGTTGAAGTGACCGCGTCCCTCCACGTTCTGCCAGCGGGTGAAGCCCTTCTGGCCGAGCTCCTTCAGCGCCTCCACGATTTCGTGGTTGTACGCCTGGTTATATGCTATGAACATCGCTTTCATTTCTTCTTCCTCCTTTCCATTCTATATGACAATGAGCAGTACAGCGTAGGAATCAGCACGAGGGTGATGAGGGTCGAAATCGACAGACCCCAGCAGACCGTGATACCCAGAGGTCTCCACATCTCGGCGCCCTCGCCCTGGCTGATGGCCAGAGGTAGCATACCGAGCACGGTGGTCAGGGTGGTCATGAGGATAGGACGCAGACGGCTTCTGGCCGCCGTGGTGGACGCGTCGCGTATGTTCATGCCCCTCTCGCGGCAGAGAATCGTGTAGTCGATGAGCACGATACCGTTCTTCACCACGATACCGATCAACATTATGATGCCGATGAGGGCCATGACGCCCAGAGCCTCTCCGGAGAGTTCCAGGCCCAGAAGCACTCCGACCAGCGCGAACGGCAGCGAGAACATTATGACGAACGGGGCCATCAGAGCCTCGAACTGGGAGGCCATCACCATGTAGACGAGAATGATCATCAGCACGATGAGCACGAGAAGGTCGCCGAACATGTCCTGCTGGTCCTCGTAGTCACCGGCGATCACAACCGAAAGCTCCGTGGGGATGTCGGTCGCGTCGATGGCCTTCTGGGCGGTGGCCACGGCCTCGCTCAGCGCGGCTCCGTCGGCCACGATTCCGCTCACGGTCACCAGACGCTCGCGGTCCTTTCGCTCGATGGTGGGAGGCACGAGGGTCTCGACCACGTTGCCGAGGTCCTTCATCCTCACCTGCTGTCCGAAGCCGTTGGTCACCATTATGTTCTCGAGGTCCTCGATTCTTGTACGGTACTCGGGTGAGTAGCGCACGCGGATGTCGTATTCATCACCGTCCTCGCGGTAGTAGGAGCTCAGCGAACCGCTCATCGCGGCGCTGAACGCGGCTCCCGCGGTGGTGGAGTTGAGTCCGTTGAGCGCGAGCTTGGTACGGTCGAAGTCCATCTGGAGCTCGGGAGAGTACTCGTCGCGGCTCAGGGTCACCTGAGTGTACATGGGGCTCTCGAGCATCTTCTCCTGGAGGGCGCGCGCGATGCGGTCGGTCTCGTCGAAGTCGTAGCCATAGACCTCCACGTCGACGGTGGACGCTCCGCCCATTCCGCCGCCTTCGGAGACGGTGGCCCTGCGGACTTCGGGATACTGTCCGATCACACCTCTGACGACGTCGGCTATCTGGGCGGAAGTACGGTCACGGTCGCCGCTCGATCCGATGTTGATGGTGAAGGATATGAGCTGGGTACCGTTGGACTGCATGCTCGCGAAGGTGTTGTCGGAATCGGCCTGTCCGAAGGTGTAGTTGATGATCTCGGCCTCGGGAACCGCGGCCACGATGTCGTCGTTGATGCGCTTGGCGAAGTCGGCGGTCCCCTCCTGGGCCGTACCCATGGGCAGCTCGATGGTTGCGGAGATACGGTCAGAGTCGGAGTGAGGGAAGTACTCGGTGGTGAGCCTCGGTATGAATATGACCATCGCGATCACGAACACGCCCGCGAAAGTCAGCACGGTCACCCTCCTGCGCTTGGTGCACCAGTGGATCACATGGGCGTAGCCCCTTGAAATCCAGTCGAGGAAGCGGTTGATGGGCGACGAATATCAGGTTGTATGCCTTTCCGTGCTTGACGTCGTTCTTGAGCCAGCGAGAGCAGAGCATGGGCACGAAGGTAAGCGCGGCGGCCACGGAGATTATCATGATGATGCTGACTATCCATCCCAGCTGCTGGAACATGATTCCGGCCATGCCGCTGATCATGGTCAGTGGCAGGAACACGCAGAGCATCGTGAGGGTGGACGCCATTACGGAGATGCCCACCTCGGAAGTTCCGTGCACGGCGGCCTCCTTGGCTTCTCGCCTCTCGACATGTGCGTCGTTATGTTCTCAAGCACCACTATGGAGTCGTCGACCACCATTCCGATCGCGATGGAGAACGCGGACATCGAGATGATGTTCAGCGTGTTGCCCGTCGCGAACAGATAGATCAGCGAAGCCAGCAGGGCCAGAGGGATGGAAAGTATGATTATGAACGTCGACTTCCAGTTGCCGAGGAACACGAACACCACGAGCGTCACTATTATGAAAGTGATGATGATGGTCTCGACCAGAGTGTTGATGGAGTCGATGATCTCGGTGGAGCCGTCGTATACCGTGGTTATTTCGATGTCGGAAGGAAGTGTCTCCTCGATTTCGGCCAGCCTCTCCTTGACTCCGTTGATGACGTTCACGGTGTTGGCGCCGGACTGCTTCTGGATGATGATTCGCGCCGAACGCTCGCCGTTGGTGTAAGATTCCTGCTCGCGCTCCTCCTGACCGTCATTGACCGTGGCCACATCCCTGAGGTAGATGGCCCTGCCGTCGACGGTGCCGACGACGATGTCAAGCAGTTCGGAAGGGTCTTCGAACTCCTTCTGCACACGCAGGGTGTAGGTCTCGGAACCTATGTCGATGTAGCCGGAAGGAAGGTTCTTGTTCTCGGACGAAATCACGGAGGAGATTCCGCTGATGCTGAGTCCGTATGCCTCCAGCTTGTTGGGATCGCAGTAGACCTGGATCTCGCGGGTGGGGGCTCCCGCCACCGACACGGTACCTACTCCGTTCACACGGGCGAGAGGAGTGGTGACCTTGTCCTCAAGTATCTTGTCAAGGCCTGCAAGGCTCACATCCGCGGTTGCGGAGAGCATCATGACAGGCATGTCGTCGGCGCTGAACTTGAAGATCACGGGCATGGTCGCGCCGTCGGGCAGGCTCGAATTGACCATGTCCAGTTTGTCGCGCACGTTGTTCGTCGCCTCTTCGATGTCAACGCCGTACTCGAACTCGAGAGTCAGCATGGAGATGTTCTCCTTGGACTGGGAAGTAAGGTCCTTGAGGTCTTCCACGCCGTTGAGGGCGTTCTCAAGCACCTTCGTGAGGTTGGTCTCGATATCCTCGGCGTTCGCGCCCGGATATGCGGACATCACCATTATGACATTGGAGTCAAACTCCGGAAACTGCGCGATCGACGTCCTTATCAGGGAGAAGATACCCAGAATCGCGAATGCGACATAGACGAGGGTCGTGGTTACCGGCTTGTTGACCGCTGATCGGATTATGCTCATTGCAATACCTCCACTTTATCGCCTCCGTTAAGACTGGAGTTTCCGGTCACGACCACGGTCTCGCCTTCCTCCAGGCCGGAGAGAATCTCATAATTGCCGTCGAAATGCAGGCCGAGCGTCACGATCCTGGCCTCCACGGTGTTGTCGCTGCCAAGCACGAACACGGTGCGCACGCCTGAACCCTGCTGCTTGAGCACGGCGGTGTCAGGCAGCACCACGCTGTTATTGTGGCCGAAGGTCACGGTCACGCGGGCGTACATGCCGGGACGGATGACCCTATCGGTGTTGGCCACATGAACCTCCAAGTTGAAGGTGTGGGAGCTGGGGTCGATCACGGGATACACCCTGACCACGGAGCCGCTGAAGGTCCTTCCGGGGATGGCGTCGACGGTCAGGCTGACCTTGTCGCCCTGCTTGACCTTGGTGTAGTCCATCTCGGAAATCGGGACGAGCAGCTTCACGGGAGTGATCTGCTGGAGAGTGTAGATGGGAGACGACATCGCATACATGTCGCCGCTGTCGTAGTTGCGGGCGGTGATCACGCCGCTGACGGGCGCGCGGAGTATGGTGTTCTCGAGAAGATTGTCGTAGGTGCTCTTGGACACGTTGTAGCTGAGTTCTGCGGTCTCGTAGTCAGACTGTGAGACTCCGCCCTCGTCGTAGAGAGCCTTGAGACGCTCGAGCTCGGTCTCGTTGTTCTTGAGAGTGAGGGCTGCCTGGTCAAGCTGGGCCTGGTCCATCTCGGCCAGGATCTGTCCCTGCTCGACGAAATCGCCCACCTCAACGTTCAGCTTGCGTATACGTCCCGCAGCCTGCGAGGCGATGTTGTTGCCAACGTTCGCCTGTACGGTCGAAGAATACACTCCTGTCTGAGGCACGACCTGCTTAGAGGTCACGGTCACGGTGACCTTGTGGGCCTCCTGTGCGACTACTGCTTCCTGTTCGTCGCCCTTGTTTCCGGCACAGCCGGTCAGTACGAGGCCAGCATGCCCCCTGCTAACATTAACCTTCTATTCATTATCGTAAGTATTATTCAGTTGGACATTGCCCTCCTCGTCGATGAAATCCGCACCGATGGTGCTTTCGAGGCTGGACTTGGCTATCACGAAATCGTAGATGGCCTGCGATACGGCGAGCTGCGACTGCGTGAGCGCGAGCTGGGCGTCGTTGAGATCGGTCAGGGTGCTGCTTCCGACTTCGTATGACTTCGCGGTGATGTTGTAGGCCTTCTCGGCCGACTCGAGCGCGGTGAGGGAGGCGCCGTAGCTCTTCATGGCGGTCTCCATCTGGTTGAGATTCTGCCTGATGGATATTCTCAGCTGGCGCTCGGTGTCCGCCCTCTGCACGTCCAGCTCGGCAGCCTGCACCTTGGCCTGGCGTATGGCGTTGTGCCTCTGTCCGCCAGCGAAGATGGGAATCTGCAGGGTCAGCCCGACGTATGAATACGGAGACCAGCGGTACTCGCTGAAGTTGAAGTCGTTGGTCATCGCGTTGAAGTTGTACGCGAATGAAAGTGAGAGCGTGGGGATGTTCGCGAACTGCTGCATCTTGATGGTGTTCGCAAGCTGTTCCGCCTGGATGGCGAGCTGCCTCATCGTGCTGTTGTTCTCGAGTGAGAGTGAGTCGCTTGCCGAATCGGCCATGTCGCCGAGCATGCGGTTGGCGTAGTCGCCGAGCTTCTCGGACACGTCGATGTTCTCGTCGAGGCTAACGCCCATTACGGCCTTGAGTTGCCACAGAGAGAGGATTACTGAACTTTCGGCATTGTAGACGTCGGGGACGGCGTTGGCTAGGGTGGTCTTGGCCCTCGTGAGCTCAAGTTCGGACGCCTTGCGCGCGTTGTACTTCATCTCCGTGAGCTTGTAGTTCTCGAGAGCGTTCTCGTAGACCGACTTGTAGACCTCGAAGGCCTCCTTGGCGAGCAGGCAGGCGAAATAGGCCTGCTTCACCTGGTTGACCATTTCGAGACGGGAGCTCCTCGCGGCCTCGACCGCAAGCTCCACATCCTGGTCGGATATCTTGAGGCTCTTCCAGAGCTGGGCGTTCACGAGGGGCATGGACGCCGAAATTCCGGCCGACCAGGTGTTCCAGCGTCCCACCTCGATTCCGTTGTTCGAGGTTGCGGGAGCAGATTCAGCGCCGGAAGCGGAGCCGTCGCCTTCAGACGAAGAGCCGCCGCCTATGGAGCCCATGTCGAAGTCCATGTACATCACCTGCTTCTCAATGGTTCTCTGGTAGGAGGCGTTCCCGTCGATTTTCGGGAACAATGAGGCGTAGGTGCCCTTTCTGGCATAGCCTGTCCTTTCTATCTCCATGTCCGCCACTCTGACGGATGCGTTCTCGCTGAGTGCGATCTGAAGCGCCTGTTCCAGATTGATCAACTTCGGCGCTGTGCTTGTGTCCTGCTGCGGTACGGTTTCCTGGGCCTGTGCATGTAGGCCTCCGAAGAGCGCGGCAGCAACCAACAAAATTGCTTTTCTATTCATACACTATCAAAATATCGGTCGCTACAATTAGCAAAAATTATACCAAATGCGGCGAAAGTCACACCCGCGACTGCCGGCGGACAAATTTTTCGGCAGTCCGGGGCCAAAATGTCACGGACGGGGGTTATTTCCTGACCGAATGCGCCCTGACGGGATGGACAATCTCCGCCGGCTCCCTGCGCACATAGGAATACACCAGCAGGGCAACTCCGAGCAGCACGAAGGGGATCGAGAGCAGCTGGCCCATGTTCAGCACCATGTTCTCCTCGAATCCGACCTGGGGCTCCTTGATGAACTCTATCAGGAACCTCATCCCGAAGCAGACGATGAAGAAGAAGCCGATGAAGAAGCCCCTGTAGACCTTGTCGAGCCTGTACTTGTAGACCCCGACGAGAATCAGGCCCAGTATCAGGTACGACAGGGCCTCGTAGATCTGCGTGGGGTGCTTGGGTTCGGTCTCGCCGTTGCGGTCGAATATGAAACCCCACGGCAGGGACGTCACGTCGCCGTAAATCTCGGAGTTGAACAGATTGCCCAGCCTTATCATGCAGCCGGCGAACGCCACTGCGATGCAAAGCCGGTCAAGTATCCACAGGAAGTCAAAGTCGTTCCTTCGGCCGTAGTGCCTGGCGAACCACCACATCGCCAACAGCAGCGCTATGGCGCCGCCGTGGCTTGCAAGCCCGCCCTTCCAGGGCATGAAAATCTCCCAGAAACCCTTCCACGAGCCGAGATAGTAGTCCGGCTGATAGAAGAGGCAGTGTCCGAGACGGGCGCCCACTATGGTCGCGACTATCAGGGTCACGAGCAGGGAGTCCATCAGTCCGAGGTCGACCTTCTCGCGCTTGAAGAACCATTTGAAAAGGAACCAGCCGATCACGAAGCCGGAGGCGAACAGCACGGAGTACCACCTCAGCTGAAAACCTCCGATGTGCAGCAGCATCGGATCGACGTTCCAATGTATGGCGAGCAATGACAACATCTGCATGCAGTTTATTTACAATTTGCAAAGATAAAAAAACCCGGCTTCGGCAACTGCCGCTGCAGAAAAAGCTGAAGGCCGCAGCCATCTTCTCGCAGGCGGAAGAGCCTGTTCGAAGACGCTGCGGCCTTCAATCTAAGGAATGCGCCGACTACTCGCGGATAGCAGCGATGCCGGGAAGTTCCTTGCCCTCGAGAGCCTCGAGCATGGCGCCGCCGCCGGTGGAAACGTAGCTTACCTTGTCGGCATAGCCCATCTGGGTGACAGCGGCCACGGAGTCGCCGCCTCCGACGAGGGTGTAGGCTCCCTTGGCGGTTGCCTCAGCGAGGTCCTCGGCGATCTGGAGGGTTCCCTTGGCGAAATTAGGCATCTCGAACACACCCACGGGGCCGTTCCAGAGGATGGTCTTGGCAGACAGGATGATGTTCCTCCAGTTCTCGAGAGACTTGGGGCCTGCGTCCATTCCCTCCCATCCGTCGGGAATCTCGTGAGAAGGCACGATCTGCACGTTGGCGTCGTTGTTGAAATCGTCGGCGACGCGGGTCTGGACAGAAAGCGAGATGGTCACTCCCTTCTCCTTGGCCTTCGCCATGATTTCCTGGGCCTGGGGATGAGGTCGTCCTCGTGGAGGGAGTTGCCGATCTTTCCGCCTTCCGCCTTGATGAAGGTATAGCCCATTCCGCCGCAGATGATCAGGTTGTCAACCTTGTCGAGCATGTTCTCGAGCACCGCGAGCTTGGATGACACCTTGGCGCCGCCGATGATGGCGGTGAAGGGATGCTGGGCGTTCCTGAGCACGTTGTCGATGGCCTTGATCTCGCCTTCCATGAGGTAGCCGAACATCTTGTCGTTCGGAAAATACTTGGCAATCAGCGCGGTTGAGGCGTGCGCACGGTGCGCGGTGCCGAACGCGTCGTTGATATAGCAGTCAGCGTATGAGGCGAGGGTCTTCACGAACTCCTTCTGGCTCTCCTTCACGGCAGCCTTGGCAGCCTTCTTCTCCTCGTCGGTGGCGTCCTCGGCGAGTCCGCGGGGCTTGCCCTCCTCCTCGGCGTAGAAGCGGAGGTTCTCGAGAAGCAGAGCCTCGCCCGGCTTGAGGGCCGCAACCTGCTCCTGGGCCTTCTGGCAGTCGGGAGCGAACTTCACGGGAACTCCGAGACATTCGGAGACATGGTCCACGATATGCCTGAGCGAGAACTTGTCCTCAACCTTCTTGGGGCGTCCGAGGTGAGACATGATGATGAGCGCTCCGCCGCCGGCAAGAACTTTCTTGAGGGTGGGGATGGCCGCACGGATGCGGGTGTCATCGGTGATTTCAAACTTGTCGTTGAGAGGGACGTTGAAATCCACGCGCACAATGGCCTTCTTGCCATTGAAATCGTAAGAGTCGATGTGTTGCTGCATAGTGTTATATTAAGGTTTAATCATTTCAAATCATACAAAGTTAACATTTTTTCATAAGTTGTTCAGTATTTTATCGAATTATAAAAATTTTTCTAATTTTGGCGCTGACAAACTTCAGGACCGACATGATAGAATATCCCGGAAAATATTGGAAGGACTACGAACTGCTCGACAGCGGGGCCGGAGAGAAACTCGAGCGCTTCGGCGGCTACGTGCTTGCACGCCCGGAGCCGAAGGCGCTCTGGGACAAGAGCCTGCCCGAAAGTGAATGGAAGAGGCGCGCCCACACCGAATTCGTGCCCGGGAGCGGGGCTTCGGAAGGGCCGGGAAGGAGGACAGCGGCACCTGGAGACAGCTCAGGAAGATGGACGAGCAGTGGTATCTGGACTACCGCAGCCCGCAGGGCCTGGAGATGAAGCTGCGGCTCGGCATGACCTCGTTCAAGCATGTGGGGGTCTTCCCGGAGCAGGCCCCCAACTGGGAATACATCTACTCGAAGACCCGGGAGTTCGCCACAGGAGGACGCACGCCCAGGGTGCTCAACCTCTTCGCCTACACCGGCGCGGCCTCGCTGGCCGCAAGGGCGGCTGGCGCTGATGTCACCCATCTCGACTCGGTCAGGCAGGTGGTCACCTGGGCACGCGGGAACATGGAGGCATCCGGCCTCGACGGAATACGCTGGGTGGTCGAGGACGCGATGAAGTTCGCAAGGAGGGAGGCCCGCCGGGGCAACCTCTACGACGGAATCATCCTTGACCCTCCGGCCTACGGACACGGTCCCGACGGCGAGAAATGGAAGCTCGACGAATGTCTGTTCGAGATGCTCAGGACGGTCGACTCGATACTGCGCCCCGGGCGGTCCTTCGCGGTGCTCAACCTCTATTCCAACGGCTACTCCGCCCTGCTGGGCGAGACTCTGGCGCGCCAAGCCTTCAAGAGCGGCGGCCTGAAGACGGAAAGCGGAGAGCTCGCCCTGATCGACAGTTTCGGCAAAGCTCTCCCGCTCTCAATAGTCGTGCGCGCCGAGCGTCAGCCCTGAGACTTGTAGGCCTGGACCGTCGCGTCAAGTATCTCAAGCAGGCCGTCGGTCAGCTGTTTCGCCTGCTCGGCGTCGCCGCCCTTGGTCATTTCGTCGGCCAGCAGGTACACCAGACTTCCGATTATGTCGACCTCGTCGGGCGCCCAGTCGTAGAACCTGGCGTAGAACCTCAGGCTTTCGAGCAGCTCGGCCCCCATCTCGGAAGCCAGAGCGAGAGCCTTGTCGGCGGCTCCGAGCTCGTAGTACAGACCCACCATGTCCACCACCATCACGTCGTTGCCGGAGAACCCGAGAGGCACCGCCTCCAGAGGGTAGTTCTTCATTACCTCTTCGCAGCGGTCGAGCATCTCCAGCGCCCTGTCGTCCTCGCCGGCCCTGTGGAAGGCGTCGGCGCAGGTCGTGAAGAGATTCCTTATCGAAATCACTCCCAGGTGGGTGTACATGTTCTGGTAGTCGATGAAATAGTCGTCGGCGGCCACGGCGTCCCAGCTGTAGACTTCGGTCATCAGGCGGTACAGCTCGTCGGTGTCCACGAAGCCGGCCCTCGAGGTGGTCGTCTTGTTCTTGATGGGCACGAGCTTGAATGAGTAGCCCTGGTATTCGAGATACTCCTTGATGCCTATGTTCAGGTCGCCACCCATGCTGAGCACGTTGATCGGCCTGTCCCACTCGTAGTTGGAGAGCAGGTCGAGCACGAAGAGCTCGGCTTTGGTGACGAAGTTCTTGTCCTGGGAGATGTTGAGCACGATGGAATCCGGAATCTGGTCGGCGAACCTGGCGTCGACGATGCCTGCCTTTATCACGTTCTCCTTGTTCACCGGCACCGAAATGCGTCGCGAGGCGATGTAGTCCACCTTCGTTCCGTCGCTCAGCGAGGCCTTGACGTCGGGATGCTTGAAAAGCGTCATCACGTCGGAGATGCTCATGACCTCGTCGCGCATGTCGAGTATGGGAATGAACTCGTTGGTGCCGTAGAGATACTGCTCATGGGGCACCGTGAGCGGGAGCGGCGCCGACTCGTTGACCGCCCACTTCATCTGGTCGATGTGCCAGTCGGTTCCGAGCAGCGAGGTATTGCAGATACGCACGTCGGTGCGGACCTCCTCGACCTCCTGGGCATACCAGAGCGGGAAGGTGTCGTTGTCGCCGTGGGTGATCAGGATGCCGTTCTCCCCCACCGAGTTGAGATAGTTGCGGGCCATCTCGACGGCGGTGCGGCGGTTCGACCTGTCGTGGTCATCCCAGTTCTGAGCGCCCATGAGCACGGGCACGCAGAGGCAGACGGCGGTCACGGCAACGGCGTAAGCCAGCTGTCCGCGTCCCTTCGACCAGCGGCGCACCAGCGACCAGATTCCGGCTACGGCCATGCCTATCCACACGCTGAAGAAGTAGAACGAGCCGGCATAGGCATAGTCCCTCTCGCGCACCTGGAACGGCGGCTGGTTCAGATAGATGACTATGGCGATTCCCGTCATGAAGAACATCAGGAAGTTCAGCCAGCAGCCCCGCTTGTCCTTGTCGAACTGGAAGAAAAGGCCGATGAGCCCGAGCAGCAGCGGCAGGAAGAAATAGTGGTTCTTGCCCTTGTCGTCGGCGAGCACCGCGGCGCGCCGCTCTGGTCGCCGAGACGGAAGTCGTCGATGAACTTTATGCCGCTCTCCCAGTTGCCGTGGAAGATATTGTCGGGCGAAGGCGCGTGAACCTGGTTCTGGCGGCCGACGAAATTCCACATGAAATAGCGCCAGTACATCCAGTTCATCTGGTAGTCGAAGAAATAGCTGAGGTTGGCGCCCATCGTGGGCTTGAGGGCCGAGGCTCCGGGCACGTTCTTTCCCTTGCCATGGGTGTAGTTTTCATAGAAGGCTTCGTACTGGCCGTTGTCGCTCGGCTGCCACATCCTCGGGAAGAGCATCTTTCCGGAAGACAGATACCTGGCGTTGATGGGCGTCTCGACTTTCTTGTACTTTCCGTCGAGCGGGGCCCAGTAGGTCGAAGTCTCGAGCTCGTAGGGCGCTCCGTAGTACTGGCCGTACACCAGAGGGGTGCTGCCGTACTGCTCGCGCGAGAGGTATCTCACGAGGGTGAAGGCGTTGTCGGGCTGGTATTCGTTGGTCGGCGTCTTGGCGCAGGAGCGAATGATGTCGATGCTGAACACGGAGAAGCCGATGACTATCGCAGTGAAGCAGAGCAGGGCCGTGTTGAGGAAGGCCTTCTTTTTCTTGAGCGTCACGAATATGCCCCAGAAGCACAGGCCGAAGAGCAGCAGCATGAAGAACGCCGCGCCGGAATTGTACGGCAGGCCGAACACGTTCACGAACAGAAGATCGGTATATGCGGCCAGCTTGGGCAGCCAGGGGATGATGACATAGAGCACCAGGGCGAGTATCACCACTCCCACCAGGAATATCTTCACGAGCTCGCGGAACCTGTAGGGGCTGTCCTCCCGGAGCCGGAAGTAATAGACGAACACTATGGCCGGAATCATCAGCAGGTTGAGCAGATGTATTCCTATGCTGAGGCCCATCAGGAAGGCTATGAGCACTATCCACTTGTTGGAATGCGGGCGGTCCGCCCTGTCGTACCACATGGTCATGGCCCAGAACACCATCGCCGTGATCAGCGACGACATCGCATAGACCTCGCCCTCGACAGCGGAGAACCAGAAAGTGTCGGAGAAGCAGTATGCGAGCGCGCCCACGAGGGAGGAGCCGCAGATTGCCAATGCCACGCCGGCTGAATAGGAGCCGTCGGCCACGGGCTTGAAGATGCGGCGCACGAACCATGCGATGGTCAGATACAGGAAGAATATCGTGAGCCCCGAGCAGAGCGCGCTCATCGCGTTGATGAGCACCGCGGCGTGCATGTTGTCGCCGAAGATGGTGAAGATGCGCGCGATCAGCTGGAACATCGGGTTTCCGGGAGGGTGTCCCACCTCAAGCTTGTATGACGATGCTATGAACTCGCCGCAGTCCCAGAAGGAGGCGGAGGGTTCGATCGTAAGCAGATAAGTCACAGTGGATATCACCAGGGCCAGCAGGGCGCCGGCGCGATGCATCAACAAATACTTGTTCCTGTTCATATCGGGGCAAAGATACTATCAAATTCGTTATCTTTGCAAAAATATGTCCATTATGGCAGAACAGGACTGGAAAAAACGGCTCGGGGTGGTCTACTCCACCAACCCCGACTTCAATACCAGACGGTGCAGGAAGCCGAGGCCGAGACCCTGCCTCCGCAGGCAGAGGCTGACCGTGCGCATCGACCGCCGCCACAGGGCCGGGAAGCAGGTCACTCTCGTGGAAGGGTTCGTCGGCACCTCGGCCGACCTCGCCGCGCTCGCCAAGACCCTGAAGACCAGGTGCGGCGTCGGAGGTTCGGCCAAGGACGGAGAGATCACGATCCAGGGCGACCTGCGCGACAAGGTCACCGCCCTGCTCAGGGAAATGGGCTACAACGCCTCACGCGGAAACTGAAATGCCTCCTTCCGACATTTTCATACAGGGGAAGCTCGAAATGTCCGCCGTTCCCGTGCAGGAAGCGGCGCAGACTATGCTTTGGAACGATTTCCTGCTGAACCGCGTGCTCGTGGTCGCGGCGGTGCTGATAGGGATAGCCGGCCTGCGCGACCTGCTCAGGCTGCTGCCGGAGCTCCTCTACTGCTTCAGCCGCCCGAGAGCCAGCGTCTCGCTGGAATACAACACGAGCGTGGTGCGGATGCGCAACACCGCCGCCCTGATCTCCATCCTCCCCTTCTGCCTGCTGGCCGACAGGTTCGGGCTGTTCCGTCCGGACATGGCGGAAGAGGTGCCGGCGGAATGGAGCGCCGCCGCCACCGGCGGGCCTGATGCTGGCCTATCTGCTTCTGCGCCTGCTGTGCGGCCCCGCTCATCCGCCCGCGCATGGCCAGCGGCTCGGCGGCAGCGGTGTCAGGCGGGTCCGTGGAGCTGGTTCATCCTGCTGACCCTGCTGATGCTGCTCACCGCGGGGCTGCTGACTACATCTTCCGGCCTTCGGACACGGTGGTCCGGATCACCCTCTACGCCGAAACCGCCCTGTTCTTCCTCTCTCCCCTGCGCTCGGGACAGATTCTGGCATCCGGCTTTTCGGGTTTGACAACTATTTTGTATCTTTGCGGCCTTGAACTTTTGCCGGCCGCCGCGCTGGCGGCATGCGCAGTTTTTTTATAGTGTATTATGAAGGTACTCGTATCGCAGCATACTCCGACCAACATGGCCCCGTTCGAGATGCTGCAGGAAAAATTCGGCGCGACGGTGGAATTCCACCCCTTCTTCGTGATGGAGGCTCTCAGCGGCAAGGAATTCCGCGCAAAGAAGATAAACCTGCCCGACTACACCGCGGTGGTGTTTTCGTCGAGGCTCGCCATAGACGCGTATTTCAAGCTCTGCGAGGAGATGCGCTTCAAGGTGCCCGAGACCATGAAATACTTCTGCACCACCGAGGCGGTGGCCATGTACCTGCAGAAACACATAGTCTACCGCAAGCGCAAGATATTCTACGGCACGGGCACGCCCGAGTCGGTGGTCGCGCTGATCGGCCCCAAGCACAAGGGCGAGAAATTCCTCATCGCGGCCTCCGACGGCTCCAACTCCGGCCCCATCACCGCAGTCTTCGACAAGGCGGGACTGGACTACACCCTCGGCACCATCGTGAAGGCCGTGCCCCAGGACATCAGCGGACTGGACATCCACTCCTACGGGATAGTGGTGCTCTACAGCCCCTTCGACGTCGCCTCCCTCAAGGAAAGCTTCCCTGATTTCGAGCAGGGCGACATCAAGTTCATCTCTTTCGGCAGGTCCGTGGTCGGAGCCATGGAGGAGGCCGGGCTCAGCATAGCCCTCAAGGCCCCCACCCCCGAGGCCCCTCTGCCGGAAAGGCCATCGAAATCTGCCTCGAATCCCTCAAATAGATGGAGACCGCGGCGGCCCATACCCTCCGCAAGGCCGAAAGGCTGTGCGGCAAAAAGGACATTTCCAGACTGTTCTCCGAGGGGAAATGGGGCGTTTGCGGGCATCTGCGCTACTGCTGGACGCACCGCGAAGCAGCGGAAGAAGGCTCCGACGAGAATTCCGGGAGGCTCTCTGCCGCG
>VOFD01002518.1_pt1 | contig 41032 bp, 42 predicted proteins | sample 5384101 | NCBI WGS metagenome assembly VOFD01 (sample SAMN12384723, study PRJNA508395) | human gut metagenome | isolation source: healthy gut C | host: Homo sapiens
TCTCTTCGCCGATACGATGCTGGAGCCAGTTGGTCGTCCATGACTCACCTTCGGGAATGTCGTAATACATACCGCTCTCCAATGGGAAGAATCCACGGCCATAAGCCTGTGCACGAGATTTCACGCCCAGCTGGCGGCACCAGTTGGTGTAAGGAATCGTAAATCGATCGCGGAACATCTCGGCCTTGGTCAACTCAACGTCGTACCGCATGCGGTCGATCATCTCTTTGAATTCGGGAGTCATTTCGACACCGTAGTGATAATCGAGAACGTTACCCATTCCTCCGGTCTTAAACATCGTATATTGGAGGTAGGGCATGATGTCATATCCACGGCGTTTCTTGAACTCAGCAGCAAAAATCACTGCTCCAGTTGGCACCCTCGAGCTCCATGGAGTCGGTGAACAGGGAACGAATGTATTGTGCCAACGGGCCAGCTGCGCCTGGATGGCATCGGACATGTGGTTCAGATACTTCTTGACAGCTGTACTGTCCAGGTGGTTCAGGGTAGGACCCTGGGCACCGGGGGCGCCGCTGATCACAGCCCCGAATGAGTCGATGCGTACCAGTGCGTAAAGGGCATATTCCCTTCCGGGATCTGTACCGTGAAAGCCTCTTTCTCATTAATCTTGTCGCTGAGGTCAATCACCTCATCCAAGCTGCCCACTGGATCGGGGAACCAGCTGCAGCGAGATCAAGTGTGGAATGCGTCCTGCATAGGGCTTGCTGATAGCGGGATCGGCCTCCTTGAGCAGTGAAAAAACAGAGGTGGTGTACTCTTGAGGGCCGGTCACTTTTCGACACCATTACCATGACTTGTCCACGCTCATCGCCTTCGAGAAATTCTCCACCGAAAGGCCATCCGCTACCTACGATCAGATCGCAGGTCATATCAAGTTTGGAGGCTTGGTCAAATGCCACTTTGAGCATGTTGATCCTCCTCGCTCAACCAAGAGATCGAAGGAATGCCCAGATCATCGGCACCGCCCGGGAAACCAACAGGGTTGATCTCTACGCCGCCGATTCCGGCATCTTTAAGCAGGTGTAACTCGCGGCGCAATTCGTCCGCATTGACTTTGTCGCCGTTCCACCACCACCGTACGAAAAGGACGATATTTGGCTTCCGGATTGCGGAATTGATCGTAGTAGGTATTCCCGCTCGACGCTTGTTGCTGGGCCTTTTCTGCCTGTGTCGGTGCTGCCTGCAGAATCGTAGCACTTAGCAACATGACTGTGCCGAAGAGCCAATTGTAAAAAGCAGTTTCGGGTTTCTGTTCATGTAGGGTTTGTATTTGATGAATCTATATCGGTTAGTTGATAGCCTTGTTTGTAGTACCCTTACTCAATAACTTTAACCTCAGTCGATTTGTAAGGATAAAACTGTTGTTTCTGTGCGGCATTCGGTTCGTCGTAGGTGACGTTGTCGAAGGTAATGTCATGAACATCATCAATACAACAGCCGGACGATAGTCTGGTTTTTGTGCGATCAGCTCAACATTTAGTCACCCCTTTGGCGTGGCGAATGTAGAAACCCCAAGCCGGGAGTTCGCGGAACTGTGAAAATTCCGGATAGCTTTTCGGCATTTCAGGAATACTGTCCAATTCGGCAGGAGTTACTCCACGATAAGCATAGAATTTGTTACCGCCACCCGGGAACTTGATCTTGATGTTGCGCAAGGTTACGTTGGTAATTACGTGGTCAGGCAAAACCTACGATGCCGCATGGAGAAATGTTGCGAGGCATGTGGTGGATTGGGCCCTCGTAATCGTAACCTTTGTCCGGTTTCGCAGCCGGAACCTCTGCATAAACGTTCTGGATCGTGACATTGCTCATCGAAGAGTGACGACCATTTGTGTAACGGTCTCCGGTGCGCAGATAAATGACGTTGCCGGTGTGGATGGCATAGAGGGAATCTACCAAAATGTTGTCGATCGTTGCTCCATCTACTGCCTGCAGCGTGATGGCAGAGCGGTAGGTGTCATATACTTTATTGTTGATGACGCGAATGTCTGTAAAACCGCCGCGTGAGCCCGTACCGAATTTAATACCGCTTGCACCCGAGCGTGCAACATTGTTGCGGATCAAAATGTTGTGGCACTTCTGGTCGTCACCGTGCGATTTGAGGCAGATCGCATCGTCAGAAGCGTCAAAAAAATGAGTTGGTAACCGTTACGTTCTGGCAATCCACCAAATCGAGACCATCGTTATTCCAGTAAGCGTTGCTTTCGCCGTGAATGCGATCAATCTTCAGATTGAAACATTGGTCGTAAGTCTGAACCCAGCTGGCTGAGTTTTTCAGGCTGATCCCTTCAACCGTGACGCCTGTGCATTCGCGGAAATAGATAATCATAGGACGATGAGATTCATACGGACGATCCAAATTCAGCGGGTCATCGAATAATCCACGATGAATCTGCTCCACGAGGTTATAGGCAGTTTGACGACCACGGCAATCCACCAAACCCTCTCCGGTCAATCCGATATTTTCCTGACCGACAGCCAACAGAAAGGCTGTATTCAGATTGGGTACACGATCATAGTCGTAGGGGTTGTTGGAACCCATCAGAACGGCACCGTTTTCAAGGTGTAAAGTCACACCGGAACGCAGATGCAGAGTGCCCGACAGGTAACGACCCAATGGAAAGATCAATCGGCCGCCGCCCTGTTCATGAATCAGGTCGATAGCTCGTTGAATAGCCCGGGTATTGAGCGTCGTACCGTCGGCCATTACACCGAAATCTGCGACTTGGTAATCTTTTAGCCCACAGTTGAGCGGAACAGATCAGACTAAGTGTCAGTGCAAAAAGCTTTTTTCATTCTCATCTTCTCGTGTTTGCTTTGTTTTGTTATTGTTTTATTCTTTTTCCTTTTCGTGTTTTCGTGTTGGTGGTTTTGAATCCAGTCGGGTTTTATGCTCCACTCCCATCTAATCGGACAAATATACTGTGTGCAATTTGCCTCCTTATATTTTTATGCCGTATAAAGTGTTACCGGACCTACAAGCCCCATGGATTGGGTCGGTTGTACTTTATTCTTAGTATTTGTCCATTTTTGGGCAGTCGGATTATCCTTGAGCGTTTTCATGTAGTTGCCCAGCGTGGTGATCACTCGTACCTCAATGTTGTTTTCACCCGGCTGAAGAACGTCGCTCAGATCATAAACACGTCGGCCGTACCAACGCAACCCGAGATCCTTGCCATTAACCGAAACATAAGCCTCTCCGTGTACTTTCCCCAGGTTGAGCAGGGTGCGGCGTGAAGTATCATCGATTGTTACAGTGGTCCGGTAGGTCACCGTTCCGGTAAAATCTACCCATTGGGTCTCTTTCAGGTCGGTCGGCTGCTCCATATAGTCGGTACGTGTCCATTTTTTCGCGGCTATGGTGCAACTCCACTTCCCAGCCGTTCAGTGTCCGGCTATCGTCTCCTTCATAAGGCAGAGGTTCCCATTTTTGGACCCTGTTTATTGCGGTCAAAGACAATTACCAATGAGTCAACCGGTCCCATGTCAAGGGCAAAGCCTCCATCTTTGTCCAAGTCAATGCGCCAACGCTTGCCACTCTCCATGTCCCATACCCATGGGTAATGGCCTGATGTGATCTCTTTGCTGAACCGGATCCGTCCCTGATAGGGATTGTGCAGGTGTGAATTGGCTAAGAAAAATAGCTCTTCACCATGGTCGCCCTGATAACGGTTTTGAGTGAAATATGGATTAGGTTCTTCGATTGTCATGTATGGGGTGAGTCCATATTGCTGCTGTACGTCGGCGTACCAAGTGATAAAATCGTTATCAGCCGGTTTCTCCAACAGAACAAAACGATCCGGGAACCGTTTCAGTTTGCCGATCCACTCCTGTACGGCTGCATCGTTCTTTTCGTAATCTTTGAAGCCGAGCGATTGGTGAGGAATTTCTCAATGCAGAATACACGCCCGCCCTGTGCAACAAAATCGTACAGTTTGGCCAATGTCTCGGGGCGGATACTATCGATGCCCAGCATAAAGAGTGTGCCGTATTGTTTGGGGCCGTAGCAGAGTTTCCCTCCTTTTGACCGTTGAGTCGGCCAACACGATCTCTGAGGTGTAGTCGCATCCGCTGCCGTTTTTGTGGATTTGCCCCCATACCAATGTCATATATGGGACATTCAAGCGGTCGGGGAAGGGTTCCGTCTTGACTCCCACCTCACTCCACATGTCAGGATATGCTGGAAGCAGAGCTATGTCAGTGTACATATCTGCATTCTGCAGTGTGGCTGATACGCGTGCCCGGTAACCGGTAAATTGCGGCATACAGGGCCACCAGTTGTTATGTTCGCTAAAGTAGGCGCCGTAACGCACCCATCCTGGGAATGGAATATCGGGAGGCGAAACATTGACACCGATCAATACCGAGTGGGTAATACCGGAGAGAATGCTCATATCCGAACCCAGTTTCAGGAATTCGAGCGTTGCATTGAATACCTGGTAAGTATTGGTCATCTCTTCGCAGCTGACAATCCGTTTGCCGGTCAGGTGAGCCGCTGAAGAGACAAATTTGTTGATCATCGTATAGCCACGTCCGCGACGGTAATCCTCGTTGCTCATCTCTTCACCCAACTTGTGCTTGAGCCAGTTGGTCGTCCACGATTCTCCTTCGGGAATATCGTAGCCGATGCTGCTCTCTAATGGGAAGAAGCCTCGTCCATAGGCCTGAGCCCGAGAGAGTACGCCCAACTCTTTACACCAAGCCAAATAGGTGTCGTTGAATCGTTCGCGCAACAATTCCGCTTTGGTGAGCTCAAAATCATACCGCATGCGGTTGATCTCACGGGCGAAGCGCGGCGTTTTGGCAGCTCCGTAGTTGTAGTCCGAAACATCGCCCAACCGTCCTACCTTAAACATCATAAAGGGTAGGGGGAAGATGTCATATCCGCGACGCCGTTTAAACTCCTCCAGGATGTCCGACGCCCAATTGCACCTCAATTCCATCGAGTCGGTGAACATAGAGGCGGATATGGTTTTCAACGGGCCAGTTTTAGCCTGAATCGTATCGGACATGTGATGCAGGTACTTGTTGACTGCCGCTTTGTCCATGTGGTTGAGAGTGGACCGGCTGCGCCCGGAGCTCCGTTGATGACACTGGCAAAGGCATTGACTTTGACCAGTGCATAAAAACATATTTACCTTCAGGAACCTCGACGCGAATTACTTCGTTGCCAATTTGATCCGAAAGATCGATGACCTGATCGATTCCATCCATAGGATTGGGAACCAGTTTGAGGAATAGTAGTTCAAAGGTACGTCCAGGGAAGGGAACAGTCACGCCTGGATCGACAGTCTTGAAAATGGCGAATTTCGAAATCTCGAAAGTGGTAGGTCCTTCCAACTTGTGGGCATCGATCAACACCACTTGAGCTCGTTCATCGCCTTCCAGGAACTCTCCTCCGAAAGGCCAGCCACTACCTACAATCAGATCGCAGGTCATATCGAGCTGTTTGGCCTCATCGAAAGTGGCTTGCAGAGCCTCGATCCATTCATCACTCAGCCAGCGCAATGAGCGTTTGCCCATATCGTTATCCTCTTCGGCAATACCGATTGGGTTGATCTCGACTCCACCAATTCCGGCAGCTTTCATCACACGCACCACGGCGCAGCTTTTTCGATTTCGACCATGTCGCCATTCCACCACCATCGTACGAAAGGGTGATAGATGGAATCCGGATTAGCGAAACGGTGATACAGCTCATGGTCGAAGTGCAACGTTCCGTTGCTGGCCGCTTGCACAGCCTTGTCGGCCATTTTCGACCGCTTGTGCCAAACTGGGGGGAGCAGACTCAATGCGAGTCCTCCTGTGGCCAGTTTTGCACTGCGTATGAGAAATGTTCTACGATCCATGGTTTAGAAGTGGTGGTTAGGTCTGTTTTAGGTTGTCGTTTTGTTAGTAGTAGGGAAGTTTTTTCTAGTCTCAGGTTTGTTGTTTCATCATTTGCCTGCACCCTGTTGTTCTTTTCTGTTTTATGCAATCGAGGCCAATAGAGCGCAGCTTCGTGGTCTTCTCTAATCAAATGTAGAGGATGAGCGGTTTGGATTCTTTGGCAAGGTTCGTCCTTAAGAGTCTCGGAAATACAGAGTCTATTCGAAAATATAAGTCTGAACCATGTTGTGCTTGTCGCAATGTGTTCAGTATTATAATAACGATGACAACTCAGTATATCCTCTCTCCTCAAAAATCCTCTCTCGCTTCATTTTGGGCCCGGCGTCCGGTCAGCGGGCGCCGGACAAAAGGCCCCTATTTACGGGGCGTAAGTTTTTTTGCCTGCAGGAGTGATGCAGTTTACGGCTGATACGCCTTTTTTGAAGCGGCACCCTCCAGTTTCAATGCAGTACCTGCTACATCCATATAGGGAATCGCTTACTTTGACATTGGTGCAGCCTTCGATAACGATACCATCTGCAGCTCCCTCTATTTTTGCTGTCAACGGTAACACCTGATACGGTGACATCTGAACATTTGTTGAAAACAGCTACATCACCAGCCGGGTTGTTCAGCAGCAACTGGTCAACTTTGACACCACTGCAACCGTTCATGTAGATCAGAGCTGGAGCACAGGTTTTTCCTTCGGCCAAGTTGCCTTTTTTCACCTTGGATTTTGTAGTGTTCGTTAACCAAGGCTCCCTGACCTTCAATCATGCCTTTGCCGGTAATGGCGATGTTTTTGACAGTATCAGCTATGAACAGAGCAGCGTTGCCATTTACATAGTCGTAATCGTAAGGTGAGGTAGAAGCCATCAATGCAGCACCCTCTTTGATGACGATCGTTACATTGCTTTTCAGGTGGATCGTGCCGGTCAGGTAGCGTCCTACATAAAATGCAAGCTCTCCACCGCCATTTTCGCTTATGAAGTCCACTGCCTTCTGGATTGAGCGGGTGTTGTTGGTAATACCGTCCGATTTAACGCCGAAGAGCGATGCCTTATACTCTTTGGCGGATGCGGAACCCGCAACGGTACCGATCAGCAACAGGGCGAGTGCGAAAAATTTCGTCTTGATCATGATCTCTGATTTTTAAGTTATTATCTATTTATTGTTATTGTTTGCAAATTATTCGATGACAGTTGTTTTGTAGGTGACTACCTGCTCTTTGCCTTCAGCCCCCGGCTCCTCGAATTTAACGTTGGTCATTTTGAAGCCGTCAACATCGTCAGTCACGATACATGGACGATAATCACCGCCCTTTTCAGCAATGAATTTGATGTTGTCGAAGGTGATCCCTTTGGCGTGGCGAACATAGAAGCCCCAAGCCGGCAGCTCTTTGAACTGCGAGAATTCGGGATAGCGGGTTGGCATTTCGGGAATTGAATCCAACTCGGCCGGTGTGGTGCCACGATATGCGAAGAATTTGTTGCCACCACCCGGATATACCATCGTGATGTTTTTTCAACGTTACATCTTCGATCGGATATTCGGGCAGACCGATGATGCTGGCCGGAGAGATGTTACAGGGGCATATCCTCGATCGGACCTTCGTAATTGTAGCCGGCATCGGGTTTACGCAAAGGTACTTCTGCATAAACATTCTGGATGGTAACGCCTTTCATTGACGGTTTTTACCGTGGCTCCAGCGGTCGCCGATACGCAGGAAAATTACGTTACCTGTATTGATTGAGCGAACACCGTCAACAAAAATGTTTTCGATCAGACCACCGTCAACAGCAGCAAAGGTGATAGCTGAACGATAGGTGTCGTAAATGGTGATGTTCGTCACTTTGAAGTTGCGGAAACCACCTCTGGATACGGTTCCGAATTTCAAGCCGTTAGCACCTGAACGTCCTACGCAGTTATCTACCACTACGTTTTGGCAAATGCTGTTCGGATCGTGTGATTTGAAGCAGAGTACGTCGTCAGCAGCGTTGAAGAACGAGTTTTTGATGACAACGCCGTCACAATCGACGATGTCGATACCGTCGTTATTCCAGTATGAGTTGGCCTCTACGTAGATGTCATCCACATATACATTTTTGCACTGGTCGTAAGTCTGGTTCCAGCTGGCCGGGTCACGTAACGTAATGCCGGTAATTGTAACGTTGGTGCATTCGCGGAAATAGATATTCTCCGGACGGTTGGTCTCATTGGGACGGTCCAGTTTCAGAGGATCTTCATAGATGCCTCGCTGGATGTATTGCACCATGTTGTTAGCGGTTTTAAAACCCTGACCATCGATGGTTCCCTTGCCGGTGATGCCGATGTTCTCCTGTTTCATAGCGAAGATCATCGCCATCCAGTGCACATAAGGATCTTTTACATAGTCGAACGGATTGGTTGAACCGAGCAGAACCGCGCCTCGTTCGAGGTGCAAGGTTACATTGCTTTTGAGGTAGATCGTTCCAGTGAGGTATTTCCCCGGACCGAAAACGAGTCGACCTCCACCGCGTTCGTTCACGGCATCGATAGCACGTTGAATCATGTTGGTATTCAGTGTAATACCGTCTGCTTTGGCTCCGAAATCCGAAACCTGGTAATCTTTGGCCGAGAGTTGCGTGGCGCCGCACATCAAGGCGATGGCTAATGCGAGAAATTTTAGCTTAGTCATATTTTGTTAGTTGTTGAAAGGTTTTTGTTGTTTCTTTACTATTATGTGGAATGGCAACAGCCTTTCCTATAATTCAAAATCCTTGTTCAATTCCAATAGCCAATCCCTTTATATTAATATAAGGTGACAGGTCCGACAATACCCAGCGACAGAGTCGGCCACTCTTTACGACCTGCCGTGAACTTCTGCGCTGTTTCGTTGTCGGTGAGTGAGTGCATGTAGTTGCCCAATACGGTGATTACACGTACTTCGATCTCATTGCTGCCGGTGTGAAGTTTGTCTCCAATCGGATAGATCCGGTTGCCAAACCATTTGACTCCGCAATCCTCTCCGTTGACAAAGAGCTGTGAAATGCCGTACACCTTGCCGAGATTCAGAATCGCATCTTTATCCGGTGCTCCTGCGATATCCAGTTGGGTCCGGTAGCTGACTGTGCCGGCAAAATCGACCCATTGGGTCTCTTTCAGGTCGGTGATGGTCTCCATATGGTCTGTCTTGGTCCATCCCTCACGGGCGTGCTGTAACTCGACATCCCAATCCTTGAGTTCAATAGTTTTTGAGGTTGTTGTGGGCAACGGCTGCCATTTTTCGCCCTTCGAAACTGTGTCGAAGACAATAAAAATGGTCTCTGCAGGACCCAACTCCAGTTCAAAGTCTCCATCCTCAAGGGTGAGCCGGTAGCGTTTGCCGGTGTCCGGATCCCATACCCATGGGTAACGACCGCGTGTAATTTCGTTCGAGAAGGTGATACGACTTTTGTATGAGTTGTGCATGTGTACGTTGGCCATAAAGAAGAAGGTGTTGCCGTCCTCTCCTTTCCAACGCGTCTGCATGAAGAAGCGATCGGGATTTTCGATGGTCAGATAGTGGGGCAGTCTGTACTGTTCAATCAAATCGGCATACCATTCGACGAACTTGTTGTCTTCCGGCTTTTTGACCAAAATGAATCGATCCGGGAAGGTCTGTAATTTTTTGACCCACGCCTCGATTTCTGCGTCGCGTTTTTTGTAATCTTTGAAGCCGAGCGATTTTGCCGGAAGTTTTTCGATGCAGAAAACACGACCACCCTGTGAAACGAACTCGTAAAGTTTTTCAAGCGTTGCAGGGGTGGTGCTCGTTACTTCGGGCAAGAAGAGTGTGCCGTACTGTTTGGGGCCGTAGCAGAGTTTGCCATTTTTTACGGTCGATGCGTTGAGTACGATCTCCGAGGTGTAGTCGGCCTGGCCTCCGTTTTTGCAGATGGCCTCCCAGATCAACGAGGTGTAGAGTACGTTCAATGTGCCGGGGAAGGGCTCTGTCTGTACGCCGATCTCTCCCCACATGTCATAGTTAGGGGGCAGAATGATCATGTCGGTGTACATGTCTGCGTTTTGGAACATGGATGACAAGCGTCCCTTATAGGCATTCAGATATTTGAAGTAGGGCCACCAAGTATTGTTCTCATTATAATATGAACCGTACTGTACCCAGCCCGGGAAGGGGGCATCGGCCGGTGAGTAGTTGAAGCCGTGCCAAACCGAATGGGTGATACCCGAAATGGCGCTCATGTCCGATCCGATCTTGATCAGTTCGAGCGTTGCCCGGAAGCAGAGATAGGTGTTGGTCATCTCTTCGCAGCTGACCACCCGTTTACCGGTCAGATGTGCAGCCGATGAGACATATTTGTCGATCATCGTATAACCGCGACCGGCCCGATACTCATCGTCGCGCATCTCTTCGCCCAGACGGTGTTTGAGCCAGTTGGTTGTCCACGATTCACCTTCGGGAATGTCATATCCGAGACTTGATTCGAGCGGGAAGAATCCACGGCCATAGGCCTGGGCTCGTGATTTAACGCCCAAATCAGTGCACCATTGAGTATAAGTATCTGTAAAACGCTCTTTGAGCAGTTCGGCCTTAGTCAGTTCATAGTCAAAGCGTACACGCTCCAGCTCAGCCTTGAATTCAGGAGTTTTTTGTGCTCCGTAATTGTAGTCGAGTACATCTCCCAAACGTCCCACCTTAAACATCATGAAGGGAAGGTAGGGCATCAGATCATATCCCCGGCGCAGACGGAACTGCTCAGCAAAGTCGCCAGTCCAGTTACAGCCTTCCAACTCCATCGAGTCGGTAAACATGGCACGAATATAGTTTTTTCAGCGGACCGATACGACGTTCGATGGTCTCGGCCATGTGATCCAGATATTTGCGGACCGCCTTTTTTGTTCATGTGGTCGAGGATCGAACCGGCAGCTCCTGGAGCACCGTTGATCACGCAGGCAAACGATTTGACCCGTACCAGGGCATAAAAAGACAAATTTGCCTTCAGGAACATCGACCGAAATTACCTCATTGCCGATCTGATCCGAAAGATCGATCGCCTGGTCGATCCCGCTCATCGGGTTGGGAACCAATTTTAGGGAGAGAATATCGAAAGTACGCAACGGATTGACATCAGTTACGCCTGGATCAACATTTTTTACAGATGGTGAATTTTGAGATTTCGAATGTTGTGGGACCTTCGATTCGTTCGGCATCGACCAGCACTACTTGAGCCCGTTCGTCTTCAGGTAGCTCCTCCGAGCCGAATGGCCAACCTGAGCCGACCAACAGATCACAAGTCATGTCGAGCCGTTTGGCTTCGTCGAAAGTGACTTTCAGCATGTCAATCCACTCATCGCTGAGCCACCGGAGAGACCGTTTGCCCAAATCATCGCCAGTGGTCGGGAAAGCGATTGGGTTGATCTCGACTCCTGCAATGCCAGCCTCTTTGAGCAGATGCAGCTCTCGGATCAATTCATCGGCCTCGACCTTGTCTCCGTTCCACCACCAACGTACGTAGGGATGGTACTTGAATTCCGAATTTTTGAATCGTTTGTAGCTTCGGAGTCGAAGCTCAAAGAACCATTGTTTACAGCCTTGACTGCCGCTTCGGCCAGTGTTGGTGACATAGCGGCCAGGAATCCACCTGCAGCTAACAGTGCGCTTCGGCGGAGAAATGTCCTTCTGTCCATATCGTTAGTAGTGTCTGATCGTTGATGTCAGTTCTGATAGTGATTCGGGTTTTGTGTCAGTACTTTAAATTGCTGACTGTGCGTTGTTTTTTTCGAGGTTTGCTCTCCTCCGTGACCTCGATGGGGGCGGACCTGGTGTAGATCGAGACCCAAGTTAACAAGCTGCCGCGCTACCGCGCTGTGAAATTTCGTTTATTCCCCCTACCACTGCTTCTTGTCTCGTCCCTTTGTCCCGAGAGCTCAGATCAAGGGATATAGCTCCATGTATTAATCCTGTGACTAAATTATGGAGTGAATGTTTACGGGTACTTTCCCGGATTGCCTGCAACTTTTTAGAGGTTTAAGCCGGAAAATAGCTTTGATATGGTCTCGCAGATTATAAAAATGAGCGAAAATGATTCAAAGCTCTGCGAAGTTAGGGATTATTTGCCAGTTTTCATAACGAATTGAAATTTCTGTCGGTTTTTTCACAGCATTTCGTAATGCTGTGATTTTTATCTCATTTTCAGCTTAAAAACGTCATATATCATCATGAATTTTGGCGCGAAAATGGAGCTTGGATGTTTATTTGAAACATTGTAACTTTGTGGGAATCAATATCAATTAATGAGATTTTGCTCGCTTTGTTCGGTTTGAAGCAGTTAAGGCTCGGTGTAACGGATGGTGAAAATAAATTGCATCGTTGTGATGCTGTTTTGAGGCTTTTATTGGAGCTAAACGTGCGATAACGACACGATTTTGTATAGGTTAGCGTATGTAGTAAATAATATAATTTGAGGTGTAGCGTGATATAAAACTTGATATTCAGTTAAATAAGAATAAAAAGTAGGTGATGTTACCGTTTATTTTGCCTGTGTCTGTTGGAAGAAACGGATTAAGTATATCGTGTGAGCTTGGGACAGTCACAAAAAGCGTCTGAACTGGCCTGCTTTTTTGAATAAACGGGCGTCAAGATGGATGTTTGTGTTGAGTTCGTGCAGGATCTCTGATTGAGGGCTGTGATCACTTCAAAATGGTCGCATCGATGAGAGAGTCGGCATTTGGATGTCAAGATAACCGGTTGTAATGTCCGATTTGTCGCATTTGATCCGAAAAAGAGTATTGAGCGCATAACAAATTGATGACTATCCCGTTAAAATGATTAGTTTTGCGCTGCATTTTGTGTATTGGAATCGAAAAATCAATTTCAGGAAAGCATATGAAACAAATGAAGAATGGAAAGGCCATAGGGGCCTTAGTGAAAGGAACTGCATGTTCGCTGACTGCCTTGTTGGCATTCGCCTGCGGAAACTCGCAGCAAGGAATGATGCCCACAGCCGCTTTGGCTGTTATGACAGTGGAACCGACCTCACAGGAGCTGAACAGTACCTATCCGACTACAATCCGAGGTAAACAGGATATCGAAATCCGCCCTCGTGTGAGTGGCCATATTGTAAAGCTGTGTGTGGATGAGGGCGCCGTTGTTCGGAAAGGACAACCGCTGTTCTTGATCGATGCCGTGCCTTATCAGAAACAAGTACAGGCTGCTGCTGCAACTGTTGAGGTCGCAAAAGCTAATGTCGAAACCAACAAATTGACATTGGAAAGTAAAACTCAGCTGCACGCGCAAAACATTATCAGTGACTACGAATTACAGGTCGCAAAAGCAGCTTTAGCATCCGCCCAAGCTAATTTGGCTCAGGCAGAAGCTAATTTGGCTAATGCACAAAATGATCTTTCATATACAACTATTACCAGTCCATCGAATGGTGTTGTCGGTACAATCCCATACCGTGTTGGTAGTTTGGTAAGCTCATCAACAGCAGAACCGTTAACCATCGTCTCTGATATTGATGAGATGTTTGCCTACTTCTCGATGAACGAGAAGCAGCTGCTGACAATGACTCGTGATGAAAAAGGGTCAATTGCCGACATGATTAAGGCAATGCCGGAAGTTCAGTTGGTTCTGGCCGATGGTTCGATTTATCCTCTCAAAGGCAAAATCGAAACGGTTAGTGGTGTGATCGATCCTTCAACTGGTGCGGTTCAGCTGAGAGCATTGTTCAAAAATCCGAACCGCGTTTTGCGTAGCGGTGCGACAGGAATCATTTTGGTGCCTAGTGTACTCGATTCGGTTATCGTTATTCCGCAGAGTGCAACAACTGAATTGCAGGATAAGAAGTTCGTATATATTGTAGATGATAGCTCTAAAGTACACAATACGGAAATTACTGTCTTTGAGCTTGAAGATGGTAAGAACTATATGGTTACAGGAGGACTGAATGCTGGGGATCGTGTGGTGTTGGAAGGTGTTGCCGGCTTGCGTGATGGAGCTCAGATTCAACCTGTTACACCCGAACAATCTGCTGCCAAGGTAAAAGCGATGACTCAACCGCAGTCTGCTCAAGGTGCAGCAGCTGCTAAAGATAAGGCTGCACAGAAATAGTGATTGCTAAAACGAGGAAATCAATATGAAACTAGATAGATTTATTAAGCGCCCGGTACTCTCGACGGTGATCTCAATCCTCATCGTCATCTTGGGTTTGCTGGGTTTGCTGTCGCTGCCTATCGAGCAGTATCCGAATATTGCCCCTCCGACGGTGCGTGTGAGTGCATCGTACCAGGGTGCCAATGCACAGACCGTATTGAACAGTGTGATCGCTCCTCTGGAGGAGCAGATCAATGGAGTAGAGAACATGGATTACATGACCTCTACTGCTACCAATACCGGCGATGCGAGCATCGACGTATATTTTAAACAGGGAACCGACCCAGATATGGCGGCTGTCAATGTGCAAAACCGCGTTTCTAAAGCACAAGGATTCCTCCCTGCTGAAGTTACCAAAGTCGGTGTCATTGCGGAGAAACGTCAGACCAGTATGTTGATGGGTTTCGCTTTGTATAGCGATGATGACCGTTACGATCAAAAATTCCTGGAAAACTACGCTAATATCAATATTGTCCCGGAGGTAAAACGTGTGCCGGGTGTAGGTGAGGCGATGGTGATGGGTACTGATTACTCCATGCGTATCTGGCTGAAACCGGATGTGATGGCCGAATATAAGTTGATGCCTACAGACGTTTCTGCTGCATTGGCAGAACAAAATATCGAGGCAGCTCCGGGTCAATTCGGTGAACAGGAAATCAGTCTTTCCAGTATGTGATGCGTTACAAGGTCGCTTGCAGACGGAAGAGGAGTTTGAAAATATCGTTATTCGGGCAACCGAAAATGGTGAGGTGTTGCGCCTGAAAGATATTGCTCGCATTGAATTGGGCCGATTGACATACGGCTTTAGTAATGAGGTAAACGGCCACCCCGGTGTGACTGTAATGGTGTTTCAGACAGCCGGATCAAATGCAACTTCAATTATTCAGAATATCGAAAAGTATCTGAAAGAGGTTGAACCTACCTTGCCTCCGGGAATGAAAACCGAGGTCATCATGAGTGCCAACGACTTCCTCTACGCTTCTATCAATGAAGTTGTCAAAACACTGTTGGAGGCCTTCCTGCTTGTGGTGATTGTGGTGTATATCTTCTTGCAGGACTTCCGCTCGACGTTGATCCGTTGATTGCGATTCCGGTCGCATTGATCGGTACCTTCTTTGTGCTGTATGTCATTGGATTCAGTTTGAACTTGTTGACCCTTTGTGCATTGGTGCTTGCAATTGCGATTGTGGTCGATGATGCGATCGTGGTTGTTGAAGGTGTGCATGCTAAATTGGATCAGGGATCTCAATCGGCACGTAAGGCTTCTATCGATGCGATGAGTGAGCTGGGCGGTGCAATTGTCTCAATTACCTTGGTAATGATGGCCGTGTTTATTCCGGTGAGTTTCATGACCGGTACGTCAGGTACCTTCTACCGTCAGTTCGGTTTGACAATGGCTATTGCAATCGGTCTGTCAGCTATCAACGCTTTGACGTTGAGTCCGGCACTGTGCGCCCTGTTCCTGAAACCTCACGATCCGAATAAAGAGGAGAAAAAGACATTTGTCAACCGTTTCCATAATGGTTTTAATGCGGCTTATTCTACACTGCTCCAGAAGTATAAGAAGAGTGTGCTGTTCTTTGTACAACATCGCTGGATTGCGTTTGGTGGTGTAGCGTTGGGTGCCTTCCTGTTGATTTTCTTGATGAAGGTTACTCCGACAGGTTTGGTCCCCAATGAGGATACAGGTACAGTCTTCGCCGTGTTGGATATGCCTCCTGGAACGTCTCAGAACGTACACAGAAAGCGTTGATGCAGTTGGATAGTCTGATTGCTGCCAATCCTGCGGTTAAATCGCGTACTACCATTACCGGATATAGCTTTATTGCTGGTCAGGGTAATACTTTACGGTACCATTATCGTAAAACTGAAAGATTGGGCAGAGCGTGAGGATATTGAGAAATCGGATGTGAACTCGGTGATCGGCTCTCTGTATGTGCAGGCTAAAATGGGTATCTCCGACGCTAATGTCTTGATCTTCGGTCCTATGATGATCCCTGGATATAGTTTGAGTAACGGTTTCGAATTGAACCTGCAGGATAAAACGGGCGGAGATTTGGATCGTTTCTTTGAAATTGCCAATCAATTCCTGGCCAAATTGAATCAACGGCCAGAGATTGCGGCTGCTCGTACCTCATTTAATCCGACCTTCCCGCAGTATATGATCGATATCGATGCGGCAAAATGTAAACAGGCCGGTATCTCTCCAAGTGATATCTTAACTACGCTGCAAGGATATTACGGTGGACTTTATGCTTCGAACTTCAACAGCTTCGGTAAATTGTATCGTGTGATGATTCAGGCTGATCCGTCGGCTCGTATTAACCCTGAGACTCTTAATCAGGTTAAGGTGAGAAACGGATCTGAAATGGCACCGATTACGCAATTTATGAGTCTGCGTAAAATTTACGGCCCGGATAACATCAACCGTTTCAATATGTACACCTCTATGTCTGTCAATGGTTCGGTTGCTGAAGGTTATAGCTCTGGTGAGGCGATCCAGGCGATTCGTGAGGTTGCTGCTGAAACGTTGCCTCAAGGTTATGGCTTCGAGTTCTCTGGTATGAGCCGTGAGGAGGCAAACACCGGTACCAGTACAACCGCATTGACCTTCGTGCTCTGTATGGTCTTTGTCTATCTGCTTTTTGAGTGGACAGTATGAAAGTTATATCTTGCCGTTGGCTGTGTTGCTTTCGATTCCGTTCGGTTTGGCCGGTTCGTTTATCTTCGCTCAGTTTATGGGTGTCGATAACAACATCTATATGCAGGTCGGTTTGATCATGTTGATCGGTCTGTTGGCTAAGAACGCCATTCTGATCGTGGAGTTCGCTGTCGATCGTCGTCGCCAGGGTATGAGTATTCTTTGGTCTGCCATCGCCGGTTCTGCTGCCCGTCTCCGCCCGATTCTGATGACCTCACTGGCTTTGATTATCGGTCTGTTGCCGATGATGTTTGCTTCAGGTGTGGGTGCTAACGGTAACAGTACGATCGGTACCAGTGCTATCGGTGGTATGTTGATCGGTATGTTGACACAGATCTTTATCGTACCGGTACTGTTCGTGGCCTTCCAATCTCTCCAGGAGCGCTTCACGCCGATGGAAGTGGAATCTGCCGATATTGATGCAGAGATGGAGAAACTCGCTTAATGTGCGGAAAGTGTGTAACTTTAAGAATTGTTCAATATGAAAATTAAATATAGTATCTTGTTGGTAGGAGGTGCGGCGATGATGTTGCTCAGCAGTTGCAACATCTACCGCAACTTATACCAGACCCAGCGAGGTGACTACCGCCGGTATGTACCGTGATACACTCTCGTCAAGTGATACCTTGCGCGGCGATACCGTTTCGATGGGAAATCTCCCTTGGCAGGAGGTCTTTCGTGATCCCTATTTGCAAACTTTGATTGCACAGGGTCTCGAGCACAATATTGATTTGCAAACGGCTTATCTCCGGGTGCAGTCAGCTCACGCCAGTTTGCAGGCAGCACGTCTGGCGTACGTGCCATCGTTCAACTTGAATCCCAGTGGTGGCCTTTCTTGGTATGAGAATGGCCGTCGTTCTTGGACCTATCAGGTGCCGGCGACTGCTAGTTGGGAGCTTGATATCTTCGGTAGTTTGCTGAATTCGAAACGGGGTGCCCGTGCTGCTTTGATGCAGAGCGAGGCGTATGCACAGGCTGTACGTACGCAGGTGATTGCTTCGATTGCCAACGCATATTATACTTTGCAAATGTTGAATCAGCAGTTGGCAATCAGCGAACAGACCGTTGAATCCTGGTACAAGAGCGTAGAAACGATGAAAGCGCTGAAATTGGCTGGTAATACCAATGAAGCGGCTGTAGTTCAAAGTGAGGCGAATTGCCATTCAATCGAGGCTTCATTGCCAGATTTGAGACAAAGTATTCGTGAAACTGAGAATGCGTTGTCGATTCTGCTCGGTGTTGCACCACAGGCGATTGAATGTCCAGGGACTTTGGCTGAGCAGGCATTGCCTTCTACTTTATCGGCTGGTGTTCCGGCGCAAATGTTGAGCAACCGTCCGGATGTTCAGGCTGCTGAGGCTGCGTTGATGTCTGCTTATGCTGCTACTAATGTGGCTCGTGCCGCATTCTATCCGGGGTTGTCAATTACCGGTACGGCAGGTTGGACCAATTCGCTCGGTAATGTTGTGGTGAATCCGGGTAAGTTGATTGCTAATGCGGCTGCGTCATTGTTGGTTCCGATCTTCAATCAGGGTCGAAATCGTGCTCAGTTGCGTGCCGCTCAGGCTCAGCAAGAGGAGTCGATGCTTGCTTTCCAACAGACAATTCTGAATGCAGGTAGTGAGGTTAGCAATGCATTGTATCAGTACAAGGCTGCTCAAGATAAAAGTACGGCTCGTAAAGCGCAGATTTTGGCTCTTGAACGTTCTGTCGATTATACACAGCAGTTGTTGAAATTGGGTTCTTCCACCTATCTTGAGGTGTTAACCGCTCAACAATCGTTGCTCAGCGCACAGTTGACTCAGGTTTCGGATGATTATCAAAAATGCAGGCTGTTGTCAGTCTATACCAGGCATTGGGAGGTGGACGTGACATGAATGTGAAAATTGGATCGAAAGAGACTGAAAAAAAGCAATCAAAGCAGAAGGTAAAGCCTTCCGCAAAGAGTTCCGCGAAAAAATATAACAAATAGTTAGTTACGTTAATTTGCGTGGGCGGCGAGGAACTATTTTCCTCGCCGCTCTTTTTGGCGTATGTTGCCTTGGTCGGGTCTGTTTCATTGAAACAAATCGATCGGATTTTGCCTGGCTTGTGCGTTTCTTGTTTGCTCCTCGATGTGTAGATGCTTTGAGATTATGTTTTTAATGTTGTAAGATGCGAATGGAGGCTTATGTCGATTGATGTTCGATAGTTTATATTGAGTTATGTTGACGATAAAGTAATGTTGATCTATGTCTTGAGGAATGTGAGATTTGTTGACAATCGCCTTATGTGGGTAAATAAAACAGTCCAGAATTAAGGCCTATTCAGGGAAAAAAAATATCGGTGTTGTTTGCAAGCGTAGAATTTTTGGCCCATATTTGTGCCGACATAACCTGAACGGACGTTTTGTAATCCTCATCGGAGGGCCTCATAAGCCGGATAAGATGACTGGGTAAAACCATTCACCTTATCCGGCCTTTTTTTCGTCTTTGGGTATGCACGTTTGTTGAATAAAATTTGGGAGCCGATCGTAGCAGGAAGAGATGCATGGTAGGTTGAAGACAGCGGGCGGTGATGACCGGTGGCGTTATTGGCCCTGAAGGATGTATGTTAAGTAGGACAGTATCTCAGGTAAGAGACTGTTTCAGAGATCGTATTAGCGATTTTAATTTCAATTGTGATCTTGATTGATCTGTAAGTAGATTCTGATTAGTATGGAAAGAGACGCTATTGATTTGAAGACATTAAACGTTTTTACACTATTCAGCAAGTATTTTGTGCCCACATTGTTAGGAATGTTGGGAATGTCTGCAGTGACAGCTATCGATGGTATTTTTGTCGGACAAGGAGTAGGAAGTGATGGCATTGCTGCGGTAAATATCTCAATCCCTTTGTTGATGATATTTACGGGCGTCGGATTGATGATTGGGGTCGGATGTTCAGTGGTTGCGTCGATTCAATCTGCTCGGGGTAAATTTCGGACAGCACGTATCAATGTGACGCAGGCACTTGTTGCAGTGACAGTTTTTGCCTCTATCCCTTCTTTAGTTGCCCTTATATTTCCTGATACACTGTTGCGATTGTTGGGGGCTTCTGCCTATTTGTTACCGCAGGCACGTGAGTATATGTTGTGGTCTGTACCCTCGTGGCTATTTACCATGTGGGTCGCTGTCTCCCTCTTTGTGATTAGATTGGATGGTCGTCCCCGATTGGCTATGGCGTGCAGCTTGATCTCGGCAGGAATCAATGTGGTACTCGATTGGGTGTTTATTTTTCCTTTGGGGTGGGGCGTTAAAGGTGCTGCTATCGCTACCTCTATCAGTGTTGTGATCGGAGGATTGATCGCAGTCGGATATTTGCTCCTGTATGCTCGTTTTCTTCGTTTATACCCAATAAAATGGAGCCGCAAAAGTATGCGATTATTTATCCGTAATATTGGGTATCAGTGCCGGATCGGTTCGTCGGCTCTGCTGGCTGAAGCTACGTTGGCAACGTTGATGTTTATGGGAAACCACCTATTTATGCACTATTTGGGTGAACATGGTGTCGGGGCGTTTGGAATTGCCTGCTACTATACTCCTTTTGTTTTTATGGTGGGTAATGCGATCGCACAGTCTGCGCAACCGATCATCAGTTATAATTTTGGGGCAGGGTGCCGGCAGCGAGTACAAAAACTATCCGAATAGCACTGTTGACCGCTGTATTGTGTGGCGCTGCGGTGACGTCGTTGTTTGTATGTATTCCCCATTTTTTGGTAGGGTTGTTTATTTCTCCCTAATGATCCGACCTTTGCGATTGCCACCTCCGGGTTCCCCTATTATGCAGCGGGTTTTATCTTTTTTATCCTCAATTTAACCACAATCGGCTATTATCAGAGTTTGGAGCGAGTGGGACCTGCAACTCTATTGGCATTGTTGCGTGGTTTTTTCTTTTTGATACCTGCCTTTTTTGTTATTACCTCGATGGTTGGATACCCCTGGTATTTGGCTGGCGCTCTCCTGTTCCGAACTGCTCACAACTTTATGCAGTTTGTCATTTTATCTTTTTCGCACATGCTGTGTAAGAAAAACAGCGTTGTGCCAAAGGTTAGTCGATATTTTGAGTAACTATTTGTTTACAGAACGCCTAATACAAGCTCTTGTTGTATGAGTGAGCAGGTTATTGACTCTTATTGATAACCTCAAATATCATGATTGGCAGTGAATCTGTCTCGATATGTCAATAAAAAAAGAGCGGCGTGGATTCTTCCACGCCGCTCTTTTTTATTGGTTGGGATCTTTTCTGTTGTCGCGATAGAAAATCGTTTATTCCAATAGTAACCCCGATAGACCACAAAATTAGTTAGCAATCTCTCCGCCCATCATATCGAGCAATTCGTTCGTGATGGCTTGTTGACGAGATTTATTGTACTGAATGGTAAGATCTTGCAGCAATTCCGTCGCATTGTCTGTCGCCATCTGCATCGCAATCGTACGAGCTGCATGTTCTGCTGCTGCCGAATCAAGCAGAATGGTGAAAATCTTCAGACTCAATACCTGAGGAACGAGTTCACGGATCACCTCTTCTGTATTCGGTTCAACGATATAATCGGGCCGATAGTTGTCGCGACTCTCTTCTGCTTCGGGCATTTCAACCGGGAGATATTGATCCTGTGTGACAACCTGAGTCGAGGTGCTCTTAAAATGGTTGTAGATCAATTCAACACGGTCGATCTCACCCTTTTCGAATTTGTCCATCAATTCAGCGGCCAGATTTGCAGCTGCATCGTAATTCGGCTTGTCAATCATCGATTGATAGCTGCCTTGTACAGAGCATTTCGTTTTGGTCAGAGCCTTTTCCACCTTTTTTTCCCAATAGGGTATAGCAGAATGTTTTCGCTGCCCAACGTTTGATACTCCTCGATGCGTGCTTGCAAACGCTTAATTACGTTGGCATTGAATGCACCACATAATGAGCCGTTTGATGTTACCGCTACCAAAGCTACCCGGTGTACCTCGCGCTCCTGGGCCAGAGAGGAGTTAACCTCTACACCTGAGGTAGGAACCCTGCGAGCATGCTGTTGAGCTTCTTCTCGTAGGGCAGCATGCTCTCGATGGCCGCCTGGGCATGGTGCAACTTAGCCGACGCTACCATTTTCATGGCCGACGTGATTTTCAGCGTACTGTTGACCGACGCGATTCTTCCCTTGACCTCTTTCAGCGATGCCATGGCCTATGCGGTTTTGAGTGATGAGGCAACCAATGCGGCTACTTCGTCGAGTTTTGCAGTGATCTTGTCGTCGATGACACCCTGCTGCAATGACTCCAATACATCGGTGCCCTGCAGGTTATTGATGAGTGCCTTTTCAAAGTCATGGACTTTATCCAGTGGTACCTCTTTCAACAGTCCGTGAACACCGCAGTAAAGGATGGCGATCTGCTGACCCACCGGCATCGGTGAATATTGCGGCTGAACGAGCAGACGCGTATTCTTTTTGTCCTTTGTCGATGACCTGTGCGGTTACGGGGTCCATGTCTCCACCGAACTGGGTAAAGGCCTCGAGTTCGCGGTATTGTGCCTGGTCAATCTTCAGTGTACCGGCCACCTTCTTCATCGCTTTAACCTGTGCGTTACCACCCACACGCGATACTGAGATACCTACGTTAATAGCGGGACGGATACCGGCGTTGAAGAGGTCGGTTTCAAGGAAGATCTGACCGTCGGTAATGGAAATCACGTTGGTCGGGATGTAAGCCGAAACGTCACCTGCCTGGGTTTCGATAATAGGCAGGGCGGTCAGTGAGCCACCTGCTTTCACTTTGCCTTTGAGGCTGGGTGGCAGGTCGTTCATCTTTTCGGCAACCTCCTGCTGGTTGATGATCTTTGCGGCACGCTCCAACAGACGAGAGTGCAGGTAGAAGATATCACCTGGATAAGCCTCACGTCCTGACGGACGACGCAGAATCAACGATACCTCCCGATAGGCAACGGCCTGTTTCGACAGGTCGTCGTAAACTACAAGTGCATCGCGTCCGGTGTCGCGGAAATACTCTCCGATAGCTGCTCCTGCAAATGGAGCAAAGTACTGCAAGGCAGCCGGATCGGAAGCGGTAGCGGCTACAACGATGGTATAATCCATTGCGCCTTTTTTCACGCAACGTGTTAACCAATGCAGCAACTGTCGAACCTTTTTGTCCGATCGCTACATAGATGCAATATACCGGTTTACCTGCTTCGAAATTGGCTTTCTGGTTCAGGATCGTATCGATGGCGATGGATGTTTTACCCGTCTGGCGGTCACCGATGATCAACTCGCGCTGTCCGCGTCCGATAGGAATCATAGCATCGATAGCCTTGAGGCCCGTCTGCAGCGGCTGGTTCACCGGCTGCCGGAAAATTACTCCCGGCGCTTTGCGCTCCAGAGGCATTTCGGTTGTCTCACCGCCGATCAATCCCAAGCCGTCGAGAGTCTCTCCCAACGGATTGATCACGCGGCCTAACATGCCTTCGCTCACCTGGATCGAGGCGATACGACCCGTACGTTTGACGGTGTCCCCTTGATCTGGTCGGTGGGTCCCAGCAGCACGGCGCCGACGTTATCTTCCTCGAGGTTCATCACCACAGCCTTGATGCCGTTGTCGAACTCGAGCAACTCATTGGCCTCGGCATTTTGCAATCCGTAGATACGGGCCACACCGTCGGCAACCTCCAACACCGTGCCCACCTCATCGAACCGCAATTTGTTGTCGATTCCCTCGAGCTGCATCCGCAGCACGTCCGAAATCTCGCTTGCCTTTATATTTTCAGACATAATCGATCAAATTAATATGGCCTAACTGCTTAGGCATTGATACTTTTTCAGACGATCCGCTTATTGCGGTCGATGAATTGTTTGCGGATTTCCCGCAGTTGCGCAGCGATGCTTGCGTCAATCTCAACGAATTCATCTCGAAGATGAATCCTCCCAGAATTTCAGGATTAACCAGCGTCTTGAGTTCGACAGTCCCGTGTGTGCGTGAAGCGATCCAATTCGTAAGGCGTTCCCGAGTCGTAGCATCAATATCCACGGCGGTCTGTAACCGTCCGGTACTGATGTTGTGTGCCTTTTGGTAAAGCTCCTGATACCCGAGCGCCATGCGTTGCAAAAACGGTGTGCGTTTATGTTCGAGTACCAACTCTACGAATCGTTTGAGTGCTTCGCTTGGATCACCTCCAGCGGCATTGTACACCAGCTCTGCCTTTTGCTTCTGCGTCAAGACTGGATTCTCCAGTGCACGTCGCAGTGCCGGTTCTGCACTGAAACACCCGCAAGCAGCTGCATTTCACCGTAAACACGGTCAGCTACTGACTGTTCTACGGCAAATTCATACAGCGCTTTGGCATAGCGCAAGGGAATCATTGCTGTGTTCATCTGCGTGATGCTTTACTGATTTTCGTATCTCCTTTCATGACGGGTGCTTCGTCCAGCAGACGGTCAATCATGCTCATCTGAGCCGGAGTGTTGTCGAGCTTTTCGCGAATCACCTTCTGGGCAATGTCTACGGCCAACAGGGCAATCTCGCTACGAGCTGCACGAATCGCGGCATCCTGCTCGAGACGAATCTGCCGTTTGGCATCCTCAATCTGTCGTTGTGTTTCGGCCTGAGCTTGAGCTTTGGCCTCTGCAACGATCCGATCGCGGGTAGCCGAGGCTTCGTTGAGAATTTTCATCTGCTGTTCGCGTGCGCTTTTGGAGCAGCGCTTCGCTTTGGCTTTTGACCTGTGCGAGTTGGTCGTTGGCCTCTTTGGCCGCCTGCAGGACTGCTCCACATATTCCCGGCGCTCCTCCACCATGCGGGTAATCACCGGAAAGCCAAATTTGGCCAGTACCGCGAAAACCACGATAAAGGAGAGCAGCATCCAGAACAGAAGACCTGTTTCAGGTAATAGGAGTCCCATTGTTGTTCTTTTTTTTTTATTGTTTTACAGAGCCAGGAAGCAGACTACCACGGCGAACAGTGCAACACCCTCGAGAAGGGCTGCGATAATGATCATATTGGTTCGAATATCGTTGACCGATTCCGGTTGACGGGCGATAGCCTCCATGGCTGATCCACCGATTTTACCGATACCGATACCTGCTCCGATAGCTGCTAATCCTGCGCCAAGTGCTGCGCCCAATTTTCCGATTGTCAATCCGGCTGCTGCCTGCAGTAAAATGGAAAGTAACATAGTCGTTTGGTTTTATTGGTTCTTTATTTGGTTTTATTGATTGTTTTCGAGTAGTTCGTGTGTTGAACTCTAAAAAGTTATTAGGCTTCGGTCTCCTCCGGTTTTTGTGGTGGGACTCTACGCGGGAGAGCCCGATAAATACCGCCGATAGCATGGTGAATACGTAGGCCTGGATAAATGCCACCAACAGTTCCAACATATTCATGAAGATACAGAAGATGACGGAGACTACCGTCATGGTTCCGTTAATGGCGGCACCCATGCTGGCTGTGACAAAGACCAGACACGTCAAGCTCAGGATCACCGCGTGTCCGGCCATCATGTTGGCGAACAGTCGGATCATCAGCGCGAACGGTTTGGTAAACAGACCGACGAATTCGATCAATGGCATCATCGGTACCGGACATTTCAACCAGGTGGGGACTTCGGGCCAAAAACCTCTTTCCAGTATTCCCTTGAACCAAACAGGTTGGTCATCAGGAAAGTGGCAAGAGCCAGTAAGAAAGTAATTGCGATATTGCCTGTTACGTTGGCTCCTCCCGGGAAGATCGGAATCAATCCCATCAAGTTGTTGATCAAAATGAAGAAGAAGGCCGTCAACAGGTAGGGGGCATACCGTTTGTAATCTTTGCCTACACAGCTTTTTGATCAGATCGTCATGGATCATCATGATGGCCATCTCCATCAGCCCGACAAATCCTCCGGGAGCAGCGGTGCGGGCGGTACGTTTTTTGTACCAGCGTGCGGTTCCCAAAATGATCAGAACGAGCAGTGTGGAGTTGATCAGCAGGGCGAGTACCGTTTTTGGTGATCGAGAGATCTAATGGACGAACCTCTTCACCTTGTGCGTTCAGCTCTACGATTTTGCCTTCATGTTCACCGCTTTGAGCTATGTAAAAACCTTCATAACTCTCACCGTGTGAAAGATGTGACGATGAGAACAGATGCCATTGCCCATCGCTGCCATGGACGATTACCGGCAGGGGAATTGTGATGTGAGTGTGTCCCCAGGTGGTAATGTGCCATTCGTATGAATCTGCCAAGTGGCCTAAAACTATCCCTTTGACGTCGATAGCCTCTTCGCTTTTGTTTTCAGCAGCCGTCTCTTTGGCAGCGTCGGCATCGACCTTTTCGACACTCTGGGCAGCTTCTGCAGCCAATGTGTCGATCCGAGTCGTGTCACGGTTCTCCGAAACGGCAGCCTCTACGCGAGGTAGCGCGAGTGCCAACGTCAGCATCAGGGTGAAGACCAGTCGGATATGTCTGGATGCTTTCATCTTTACGCTTTAGCCTCTTTTTTTACGGCTCTTCTCATATATCCAGAAGAACCGGGTTTCGAAAATCAGATAGATCAGATACCAGAACAGGAACAACAGGATAAACGCATGTTTTTCCCATTGGGTCAGACCGATAACCGCTCCAACAACCAACATGCTTACCACCATTTTGGCCACTTTGAAGTAGAGGTAACCTTGTGTCGCGAGCTTGTTGTCGCGTACAGGACGGTTGACCAACCACGAGAAGCCCAATGCCCACAAATAGAAGTAGAGCATAATAAAAGGGTAGGCTGGCGGGTAGAAGCTCGGTAACCAAAAGTAGAGAGGCAGTGCAACGGCCCATCCGCCGATGACGGTAATGGCCGTCAACCACAGAATGTAACGTTGCGAAAGTCTGCGTTTGGTGTTGATATCGATCTCGTTTGCCATATTCTTGTTCTGTAATGGCCCGCTGTCGAGCCTGTGTTTTGGGATGATTTATCGAATGCAGACCGAAATGACGTCTTTTTTACTTCGACGAAACCTCCCTTAACCGTAAAGCTCTGTACATCGGATCCTTTCTGCCGGAAACGGATCTCGCCCGCATCGAGCGACGAGATCAGCGGCGCATGATGGCGCAGCACGGTGAATTCGCCCAGAGCGCCCGGCAGGGTCACGCTCTCGACTTCACCGCTGAACAGCGTGCGTTCGGGGAGAGGATCTTTCTAAGGTCATACGGCAGCTTGTGCTAAAATCTTCTTACCTTTCTCAATAGCCTCTTCGATCGTACCGACATTGAGGAATGCCTGTTCCGGCAGGTAATCTACCTCGCCGTCGAGGATCATCTTGAAGCCCTTGATCGTATCTTCAATGGATACCATGACACCCGGAACTCCGGTAAATTGTTCGGCCACCGTGAATGGTTGTGACAGGAAACGCTGTACACGACGTGCACGGTTGACTGTCTGACGGTCTTCGTCCGACAGCTCCTCCATACCGAGGATCGAGATGATATCCTGAAGCTCTTTGTTGCGTTGCAGAATCTGTTTTACGCGCTGAGCGGTCTGATAGTGCTCCTCACCTACAACCAGCGGGTCGAGGATACGCGAAGTGGATTCCAGCGGGTCGACAGCCGGGTAGATACCCAACTCCGTAATCTTACGGCTCAACACCGTTGTCGCATCCAAGTGGGTAGAAGGTTGTGGCAGGAGCCGGGTCGGTCAAGTCGTCGGCCGGTACATAAACTGCCTGTACGGAGGTGATAGAGCCCTTCTTGGTAGAGGTGATGCGCTCCTGCATGGCACCCATTTCTGTGGAGAGGGTCGGTTGGTAACCTACGGCTGAAGGCATACGGCCCAGCAGTGCAGATACCTCAGATCCTGCCTGAGTGAAACGGAAGATGTTGTCGATGAAGAACAGAATATCTTTGGTGCCTGTACCTTCATCACGGAAAGATTCTGCTACGGTCAAACCTGACAGGGCCACAGAAGCACGAGCTCCAGGAGGTTCGTTCATCTGACCGAACACCAATGTGGCCTGAGATTTGGCCATTTCGTTGTAGTCCACTTTGGAAAGATCCCATTCTCCTTTTTCGAGACCTTCCATAAACTCTTTGCCGTAGCGGATAACGCCAGATTCGAGCATTTCACGCAGCAGGTCATTACCCTCACGAGTACGTTCACCGACACCGGCGAAGACAGAGAACCCGTTGTGGCGTTTAGCGATGTTGTTGATCAGCTCCATGATCAGCACGGTCTTACCCACACCGGCACCACCGAACAGACCGATCTTACCACCTTTAGCGTAAGGTTCCAACAGGTCGATCACTTTGATACCGGTGAAGAGCACTTCACGAGAGGTGGTCAACTCTTCAAATTTTGGAGGCTCACGGTGAATCGGATAAGCCTCTTCGGTTACTTTGGGCTGAGGCATTCCATCGATAGCTTCGCCCACGACGTTCAGCAGACGTCCTTTGACCTGATCACCGATTGGGACGGTAATAGGACGCATGTAGGAGATGGCTTCCATGCCACGGCGCAGACCGTCGGTTGAATCCATCGCTACCGTACGGACGGTGTTTTCTCCGATATGTTGCTGAACTTCGATGATCAATTCGCGACCGTCATCGCGGATAATGGTCATCGCATCGTGGATACGCGGCAGGGTGATCTCTTTTTCGGTACCTTCGAACGAGACATCCACCACCGGTCCAATGATTTGCGAGACGCGGCCCGTTACTTTGACTCCTGTACGGGCCCCCGATGTATTTTCAACTTCCATATGCAAAGGATGTAGTTGTATCGTTAATTTTAAAACTTCTCAAAGTTACGAAATTGTACGGAACAGAAAAAGCCTTGAAAGCGCTTTTTTATGTTCCAATCGGCCGTTTGGATGAGTTTTTTTAACTTTTTTTTATTAATAGAGACAACTCTTTTTAACAATATAGGTGTAGCGTGTGAATGGTTGCTTCGTAGATAGATGGAGGAAGGTGATTAAAGATTGTTGCTGGATGTGTATTCGTATGTTGTTGATAACGTGTGTTTTTGTTTCGATTGGAATAACAAGGATGAATATGGTTAATAGCCTTTAGGTTGCGATGGTTGGTTATGCGATTGTTAGAATATCCTAATGTTTGCAATAAATGTTTTTTTGAATTGTACTATAATGTGTCGATTGGGATGATTGTCAGGGCTATTCATGAAACACTATATTTTCATAGGAGGAATGATACTATATTATATATATATGTCGGCGCAAAGTGTCAACGGCTTGTCCTGTTATCCCGGTCAAAGTGTTATTGGTATGACCGGTCGGCTGTCTTGCAAAATCCCTAATGAAAACAGAGATTGAGCAGGGTGATGGTGTGAGGAACAAGCTGTGTATATACACTTTAAAATTCCCATAATTTTGCTATCTTTGTCCACGATCAAAATAATAACATGGTACGGGAACTGATTTCTGCTGCATGCCATGCATGATTTGTTGATCTGTCCTTAGCGTGTAATATGAAAAATCTGTCGGATATAAGAGTTTGATTATTACTGTGTATGTTTTATGAAGTCTCAATTGGCTCGTTGAAGCTCAGATGTCTATTGATCGAATGAAAATCGAATCTCTAATCGCTATCCCTGTACGTGATTCCATAAGGTGAAAAACTTTTTTAACGTTGTTTAATAAAAAGCCTTATTGCGTAAAGAGACCAGGGGGCAAGGACTATATAGCACGAACTCAAATTAATCAATTCAGATCATAAACTGACTATTACCCTATGAAAAAACTTTTTTTATTTGCGATGACCGCTATGTTTGCGGTTTCGACCTGGGCTGCGCCTACACAGGTCGAACTGAAACTGCGTAACGGCCAGAAGATGCAGATTGATTTCTGTACTGATAGTATTTTCCGGGTGCGGGTGAGTGAAGTTGACACCTTCGCAACCTCATGGCTGGAGCGTTACGGCTTGATCAAAACGATTGGGCACCAGTTAGGTGGCGCAACGCAATGTGGGTGAATCGACCATTTACACCACATCTGCTTATAAAGTTTGGGTGAGTCGTAAGGATGGTAGCATTCGTGTGACCGACCTGAAAGACAAACCTATTGTTCAGGAAGCCGCTTATTTGGGAACAGGTACGCCGGTGATTGAGGAGATGAGTGCGACCATCAATGAAAAATTCCAGAAACCGCGTCGCGAAGAGGCCATTATCGGTGATACGACCAATGCCGCTGCCGCTCAACAGCAAACAGAGTTGGGCGACATCTCCAATAATACGATTCTGAGCTTTTATTTTGGCTGAAGACGAGCGTTTTTATGGTGGTGGTAGTACCAGCCGTGACCATATTCAGCAGCACCGTGGAGAGTTGTTGCGCATGTGGGCAACCTACCAGATTGCCGAGGCTCCGATTCCTTTCATGATGAGTTCGGCCGGTTGGGGCGTGTTCAACAACACGACGGTTCGCAACTATTTCGATGTAGCCCGTTTTGACAAAGAGCGGATGTTGATTTACAACACCACCTCAGGCGCCGATTTCTACCTGATTATGGGTGGTTCGTTGCAGAAAACGCTGAATCTCTATACGTTGATTACAGGCCGTGCTTATGTGTTGCCGCGTTGGATGTATGGTCTGTCGTTCGGTGGCCACATGCAGGAGAACCAGTTTGAGATTATGAATGATGCGCTGCGTTTCCGTAGTGAAAAAGTTCCTTGCGAAGTGTTGTGGATCGAGCCTCAGTGGATGTCCGAATATTACGATTTCTCAACCAAGAAGAGCTGGAACTACAAACTGTTCCCGCCCGAAGGTTATTGGGAAGAGCATAAATTCCCAAAACGCGAATGGAAAGGCTGCTTCATCGGTCGTTTGCACGGTTTGGGTTACAAATTGGGACTGTGGCTCTGCATCGATCACGATCAGAGTATTGTAGAAGAGGATCTTATCGCCGAACGCGAAGGCCGTCCGCAGTCGGGGCTGGAGCATTGGTTCGATCACTTGACCAACTTCATGGATCAAGGTGTGGACGGTTTCAAACTCGATCCTGCCCGTACGCTGGACGAGCATCCAGATCGTGAATATTACAATGGTTTGACCGATAAGGAGATGCATAACCTGAATCAAGTGTTGATGCCTCGCCAGATGAATCGTGTCTTCCGGGATCACAAAGGACTCCGCCCATGGCAGCACTATTGTGGCGGTTATGCCGGTACTCAACGTTGGACTGCCAACCAGAGTGGTGATAACGGTGGTGAGCGTACTGCCCTGTTTGATCAGCTGAACCTTGGTTCGAGCGGTTTGATGAATACCTCATGCGACGTAATGTCCGCACAGGATCAGATGGGATCGTTGCATATGGGTACTTTCCTGCCTTGGATCCAGATCAATAGCTGGTTTAGTCTGCTGCACCCGTGGTACTACTCTCCGCACGAACGCGCTATGTATCGCGATTATATTCAGTTGCGTCATGCATTGTTCCCCTATATCTATTCGACTGCTCTGAACGGTCATCTCGCCGGCCTGCCGATGTTGCGTTCGATGCCGCTGATGTATCCTTGCGATCGCAATGTGGATGATATGGTTTATCAGTATATGTTCGGTGATAACCTGTTGATCGGTGTATTCAGCGATTCTATCTACCTGCCGAAAGGTCAGTGGATTGATCTGTGGACTGACAAGAAGGTAGAGGGGGAGAATAAGACAGTGTTCCATCAGGTTCCTGACAACCGTGCAGGTATTGCAATGGTTAAAGCTGGTGCAATCATCCCGATGCAGAAATATATGGACTATATCGGCCAGCGTCCGATCGATACGTTGATTCTGAAAGTATATCCGTATGGCAACAGTTCATACACGTTGTATGAGGATGATGGTGTTACCTTTGCTTATGAGGAGGGTAAAATTGCCAAGACCGTTTACGATTGCAAACAGTCGGGTAATCGTACCGAACTGGTGGTTAATCCGACCGTAGGTGAGTATGGGGATTTACACCTCACGTACCTATGAAGTGGATATGCTGCTCGATGCACGTCCTGCTTTAGTAACGGTTGACGGAACGAAATGTGATAATTGGAGTTATGAAAATGGTTGGCTGAAAGTGACCTTCAACCAACCCGATGTACGTAAGAAGGCAATTTTGGTCGTAGAATAAGATTGTGTTTGGGCAATAAGTCCCAAATGTTCACCAAACTGGATGGATGACGATGAATGACAAATTCATCGTCATCCATCCAGTTTCTTTTTTTATTGATTTTACGAAGGAGAGGTCCTCATTAGAAATATCTTGTTATTTTTAACAAGTGGAGAAAAGGTAACTGTGTCTAATCCGATTGGAATAAAACGAACCGTTTTATTTATCCTGTAAGTAGATACAAAGAAAATGATGTTCGCTTGTTGTGCCTGTTCCCCTGCAAATTGTTTTACTGAAGAGAAGAATCAATACAAATTAATATATGGATCGAAGAACTTTTCTGATACGGTGTGCTTCACTCTCTGTGGGTGGAGCCGTTTTAACTTCAATGCCAGCCTGGGCCAGACGAGCAATCGAGAAAGAGACATTACGTTTTGATAGCGAGTTGTATCATCGCTTCTGTAATCCTGAAAGCAGTGACCGCCCTTTTGTCCGTTGGTGGTGGAACGGTAATCGCATCCAAGCCGAAGAGCTGGTGCGTGAACTGCGGCTGTTGCACGATGCCGGAGTAGGAGGGGTTGAGATCAATCCTGTGAAATTTCCGGAAGAGGCCGATCCGCTCGATACACATCCTGTGCGATGGCTTTCGCCCGAATGGATCGATCTGTTAAAGGTGACGTTCGATGAGGCGAAACGGTTGGGTATGATTTGTGATCTGATTGTGGGCAGCGGATGGCCGTTCGGGGCGGAATATCTCGAAGATGACGAACGGGGGCAGGTTATGGTGATTGCTTTGAAGCGTATTGAGGGCCCAGCTCGGGTGGAGTACTCGGCTTTCGAACTTTTTCCAGGAGGCCGATCCGCAGGTGAACAATCCCTATCCCGGAAGAACCATGGAGATGGTATCATTACAATTGGTACCCGATCCGTTGGATGATTTCGAGCGGATTGTCGATCTGTCGGATCAGAAAGCGAATGACCGGATTGTTGTTGAGGTCCCCGAAGGTCGATATGCTTTGTATGCTTTGGTTAAAGTCCACAGTTTTATGCAGGTGATTAACGGTGTTCCGGGTGCAAATGGCCCGACGCTTAACCATTTCAATGCAGCAGCTGTACGTAAGTATCTGACCCGAATGTCGGATGCGATTGAGCAGCGGATCGGGCCGTTGCGGCAATATATACGGGCACTATTTGTGGATGGTCTCGAACTGGAGGGTGCCAACTGGTGTGACGATATGCGCGAAGAGTTTATTCGTCGGCGGGGTTATGATCCGATCCCTATGTTGCCGTTGACTATGTTCAAGACCGGTGGCATGGGTAACGTAATTGATTCCCATTATTGCGTGGAGATGACCGATCAGGTTCGTGATCGGGTGGAACGGGTTCGTTACGATTTTTTTGTCGGACACAGGCAGAATTGTTGGATGAACGCTTTTTTTATCCCGTATCAGGAGTGGTGTCGGTCGGTGGGCGTACTTTCTCGGGTCCAAGCCTATGGCCGAGGGGGGTGCATCCGTTGAACAGTGCGCTCCATTGTGATATCCCGGAAGGGGGAGTCGTGGACGACAACTGGCTCAAACACAAATTGGGCGAAGAGATGGGACCGGAGGATTACCGGCGAGGCCGAGGATATACGATGATCAATAAGTATATCTCGTCTGCAGGTCATCTTGCAGGACGGAGGACAATCAGCGCTGAAGATATGACCAATACCTATTTGGTCTTCAGTGCTACCCTGGAGTTTCTGAAGTTGGGATCCGACCATACGCTCTTTTCGGGAATCACCCATTCGGTCTTTCATGGATTCAACTATTCACCGCCCGACGCTCCTTTCCCCGGATGGATCCGTTACGGAGCGTACTACAATGAGAACAACCCATGGTGGCCTTACCTGCATTATTTTATGGATTATAAAGCACGCCTGTCAGCCCTTTTACAACAGACCGATATGTACACCGATATTGCGTTGTTGCCGCCTCTTTCAGATATGTGGAGTACGATGGGCATGCAGAATGAGCCCTTCCCGATTGATACTAATGTGCGGTGGTTCACATTTGTTTGGGAGGCGATTCACAAGCATGGCAGCGGATGTGATTACCTTTCGGATGAGCTGATTGAGCAGGCATCCGTGCGTAACGGACGACTCTGTTGTGGTAAAAAGCTTATGGGACTCTCTTCTTGGTGGCTGTTGAGCGGATGCATCCTGCCAGTTTGGAGAAATTGTACGAATTTGTACGTCAGGGTGGACGCTTGTTCTGTATCGAGCAGCTGCCCCATCTTTCTTTTGGGGTGGAATCATCATGAGGAGGAGGATCGCCAAGTGTGCCAGTGGATTGAACGGCTCAAGGAGTTCCCGGATCGGTTTGTTTTGCTCGACAAACCGGCCGATAACAACTTTATGGATTGGTATGCGCAGGTACAGAAACAGTACGGATTGACACCCTATCTGACCTTTTCGAATCGGATCCATTCCTGTTGCAAAATCGGTATTGTTCTGATCGGGATGAGGAGATTTTCTTGATTGTGAATTCCAAACTGTATGAACCGCATCGGACACGTATCAACTTTGCCAAAGAGATTACTCGAGGTCGTTGGCCATGGGTGTGGAATCCGTTGACTGGAGAACGTTTCCGAGTGGAGTTGGATCGAGATGGTGGAATGGAGCTCGATTTGGGACCGACGGGTTGCTGTTGATTGTTTTTGATCGAAATCGTAAAGGCCCACAGTGGCAACCACTGCCTTTGACTGGTGAACCGTTGGTGAATATTGAGGATTGGGATGTCGAGTTGCATCATGCTCGTGAGTCGTGGACTCGAAAAGTAAGGATGCAACAGCTGCAGGATTTACGCAATACAGAATTCGTCAATTTTGCCGGTGAAGTTATTTATCGGACCAATTTTGTGGTTGATCGTCCGGCTCAACATCCGGTGTTGAATTTGGGGCGAGTCGCCGGCATTGCGGAGGTTACGCTGAATGGGGAGTCCTGTGGCGTACGTTGGTGCGGACGCAGGTTGTATGGTTTGACCGGAAAATTGCGAGAGGGAGAGAATCGGCTTGAAGTGAAAGTGACCACGACGCTGGGAAATTATATGCGTACATTGACAGATAACGATACGGCGCAAAAATGGGTCGGAAGTCGTAAAACGCAACCTGAACAATCAATGGGTTTGATCGGTCCTGTATCGTTGTATGAGAACGATAGGGTGGTGTAGTTGAGCTTTTGAGAATTGGTAAATGATTGGGTAATGTTTGTAGCCGCAAATTTGTACTGCGATGAGATAGACGCGCATTAGGAATCACGAACTATGTGCTAATAACTGCCTGGACCAGGTCTTGATCTGGTCACATTGAGTGTATTGAGACGAGGCAGTGGTGGCTCTGGGGGGTGATTAGTTCCGTATGGAGTTATACAAAAGTCGGGTTGAGGTGATTTTACAATGCGCGACCGTAAACCGTAAGATTTACTTATTATTATTAATATAAAAGTGCGGATTTGTTGGTTTTGTTGGGATCGTGGGGAGGTTGTAAACCTATTGCTAGCGCATCAGTTAGAGGCTGAAGAGTGTGTCGAAAAGGTGGGCCTTATAGGAGCTTTTTGATGGAATGACCCTCAATGATTTGTGCCGGCATTTTGATCTGCTTGGGGGGCATGTCGGGATTGGACATCCGTTCCATCAAAACCTTCACCGCCAGTTGGCTGATCTCTTTAGTCGGTTGCGAAATACGAGTGATCGATGGATGCATAAAATCCAAGAAGAGATTATTATCGTATGACAAAATCGAAATGTCTTCGGGTATTCGTAACGAAGATTCGCCAATCGCTTTGATCGCTCCCAACATAATCGTATTACTCAATGTAAAGATGGCTGTCGGTCGAGACGAACTGCCAATGGCTAATTTGGTCTCCAAGTAACCGTTGTTTATGGAGTAGTCATTTCCGGTTATGTGGCACAGGTGGCTACAAGAGGCCCTCGTTCATAGCATCCATATAGCCTTTGACGCGTTCTTTGGAGGGAGATGAGTGTGGAACGCCCCTGAATGCACAGAATATCACGATGGCCGTTTCTCAATAGTAGTTGCATGCCTTCCAAAGCTCCCCTGATAGTTGTCTGTACAGATGTAAGAGAGAGAGGTGGATTCAAAATAGCGATCAATTAATACAACCGGGCTGCGCTTATCGATCTTTTTCCAAATAGTCTGGCCGTTCGCCACAGGGAACCAGGATGATTCCGTCGATGTTGCGGGCTAACAGGGTCTCGATGCACTCCTTTTCGGTCTTTTCGTCTTCCAGAGAGTTCAAAAGAATAATCGTATAATTATAACGTCGGGCCTCTAATACGATTTCACTGGCGATATGGGCAAAATAGGGGTTGTCTATACTGGGGATGAGTAGCCCAATGGTGTAACTTTTTCGCGTGCGCAAACTTTGTGCAACCAAACTAGGTTTGTAGTCAATCCGTTTGGCTTCGTCCAATACCCTTTTAACTGTCCGGGGACTGATGCGGTATTGCTCATGTTTCCCGTTCAGAACGCGAGAAACCGTTGATATCGATACGCCAGTGCGTTGTGCAATGCTTTTCAGACTATTTTCGGAGCTCATGGGCCGAATTATTTTGTCCAAAAGTAGTGGAAAAATTTGGAATTCTCAATCACTTTTTTTATTTTTGTATAGTTGCGCAATCGTTTGAGCATGATTAAAGGCTTGAATTTGCTCAGCTTTTTGCGCAACCGACAATTCCGGAATGGTAGTGAGATGAGATCTGTCACTTTTGTTAAGGGAAGTGAATAGGATAGACAGCCGCAATAGGGTTGAATGATATTTGGAAATTGCTCACGAAATGTTGTCAATTAATTATAATTAGTGTGTCGGAATTCCGGCGACAGGAAGTGTTCCTACATGTTAAACTATGATATGAAAAACAGATCCAAATCCATTGTGGTGGTCGGAAGTATTAATACCGACATGACGATCAAAACAGAATGGTTGCCTAGACCCGGGGAGACTATTTTGGGTGGACGTTTCTTTACAGCCCAAGGGGGCAAGGGAGCTAATCAGGCAGTAGCAGCAGCACGCCTCGGGGCTCCGGTAGCCATGATTGCAAAAAGTAGGGAAAGATGCTTTTGGGAGATGCTTCGATCACCTCGCTGGCTCACGAGGGAATTGATACATCAGGAATTGTTCCTGATGATGTCAATCCCTCGGGAGTGGCTATGATTTTAATCGACGCGCAGGGGAGAAAATGTCATTGCTGTAGCTTCGGGTTCGAATATGGCATTGACAGCTGCAGAGGTTGAAGTGAAAAAGAACTTGCTCGAAACGGCAGATATTGTTTTGATGCAGCTCGAAATACCTATCCCGGCTATTGTTGCGGCAGCGAGAGAGGCCAAACGCTGTGGAGCTACCGTAATTTTGAATCCTGCTCCGGCTCCTAAAGAGCCACTGCCGGCAGAATTATTAGCTTTGGTGGATATTTTGATTCCCAATCAAACAGAGGCCGAATTGATCTGTGGCGTAACGGTGTCTGATCCTCAAAGTGCTCGTGAGGCTGCGGAAAAAGATCGCTGCCATGGGAATTGGAGTTGTGGTGATCACGATGGGGGCTCAGGGGGTATTTACCTATGAAGCGGCAACCGGTCGTTCGGAAATGATCACAGCACAACGGGTTCAGGCGGTCGATTCGACAGCTGCCGGAGATTGTTTTTGTGGGGCATTGGCCGTAGCTCTCGGGCGGGGTGATTCTTTGGCTGAGGCGGTGCGTTTTGCCAATCGGGCAGCTGCTATTTCTGTTACGCGACGTGGAGCTCAACCATCACTGCCCTATTTGAAGGAGTTGCAATGAGGAACAGCAGCAGAGTGATAACAATTTTATAGGGCCTTTTGATAAATTGTTGTTGTGCGGTTTCTGTGTCGAAGGTGAGATTCAAAACCGATCTGAGGACAGGAGTCAGGATTATATGACAGCGGGTACATAAGACAAAAACATTGATTATTGACGCTGTGTATCTAAGTCGTGATTGCTTGCATGATGAATGTTGAAGCAGGCCTACAATGATCGTGAAAGGTTTATTGTACAGATGTTGAAAACGGAGAACCATTTTTGCCTTTAGTGCTGCATCTTGTTTTTGAGAAGATCACGATGTTTGTGAACGTTAAAGGAATATCTAACAACTAACTTAATAAAATTACAATTTTGATGAAACATTTATTTTTTATGTGCGACGGTATGTGCGGCAATGTTCGTTTCGTGCCAGTCTTCAGGTGAGAAAAGTGCTCTGCCCGAACAGGTAACACTGTCTAAAGAGGTGTTGCTGGATAAAATCAAAGGTGGTTGGGCTGGCCAGGCTATCGGTTGTACTTATGGCGGACCGACTGAGTTCAAATTTCAGGGCAGTTTGATTCCCGAATATGTGAAGATTGATTGGCATGATTCGGTAATGACCTGGTGGTATGACAACTCGCCTGGGCTGTATGATGATGTGTATATGGATGTAAGCTTTGTTAAGGTATTCGATAGCTTGGGTTTGGAAGCTCCTGTAGATGCCTTTGCATATGAATTTGCCAATGCACCTTATCCGTTGTGGCATGCCAACCAGGCTGCACGTTACAACCTGTTGCATGGAATTAAGGCTCCCGCATCGGGCCATTGGAAAAACAACTACCATGCAAACGATATCGACTTTCAGATTGAAGCCGATTTTGCAGGTCTGATGTCTCCCGGTATGGTAAACTCTGCACGGTAATTTGCGACAGTATCGGTCATATCATGAATTATGGCGATGGCTATTATGGAGGTGTTTATGTGGCAGCAATGTATGCTTTGGCCTTTGTTTCGGATGACATTGAGTTTGTAGTCACCGAAGCACTGAAAACTATTCCGGCTGAAAGCAAATTCCATCAATGCATTTCGGATGTGCTGACCAATTATAAAAAATATCCTAACGATTGGAAACAGACCTGGTTCGAGATCGAAAAGAAATGGGAGGAACACTATTTCTGTGCAGCATTTGACCCCTACAATATCGAGGCGAAATTGAATGCCGCTTATATTGTTATCGGTTTGTTGTATGGTAACGGCGATTTCACTCAGACGATGGATATCTCTATGCGTTGCGGTCAGGATTCGGATTGTAATCCGGCCAATGCAGCGGGTATCTTGGGAACCATGTTCGGATATAGCAAAATACCACAGCAATATTTGTCAGCTCTGGCACAGGTAGAGAATCGTGAAGTGGTTTATACGGGTGTGTCGTTGGCCGATATTTACCAGATGAGTTACCAGCAGGCTGAACAGATGATTGCTCGTAATGGTGGTACTGTTTCGGATGATAATGTGACGATTGCGGTTCAACAGCCTGTTACTGTGGCTTTCGAGGAGAGCTTCCCGGGTTATTATCCGACCAAAATGGTTCGTTGGTCGAAAACCAGGAGCAGAAGGTTGAAAACTTTGCATTTACCGGCAAAGGCATCGTAATTAACGGTAATCTCAACGGCCCATGGGATTATGTGGCTGAAATCGAATTGATTGTTGATGGTAAAGTTGCTGAAAAAGCCAGTTTGCCTGTTAATTATCATGACCGCCGTTATGAGCAGCTCTCCTATACGTTCGATCTGCCAATGGGTGACCATGTGGCTACACTGAAATGGCTTAATCCCGTTAAAGATGCCTCTATGCAGATCAAGAATGTCGTTGTCTATGGAGATGTGCCAGAAGCGCAAACCAAATAACCATATTTCGCTAACCTAATATTGACCTTCTTTATGTATATCGTACAAAGCTATCCTCTGGCAATCCTGTTTTGCTTTGTGACGATGCTTTTGCTGGGGCTCCTGGGGTAACACCCAGAAGCTCGCCGGCAAAACCTGGCGTTACGAGCTGTTTTATTGGGATTATGTCATCGGTATTTTGCTCTTTTCGTTGGTGTGGGCCCTGACAGCGGGCAGTTGTGGAACGGAGGGTCGTTCATTCCTTCCCGATCTGGCTCAGGCCGATTGGAGTAATATCGGTAGCGCTTTTTCTGGGCGGTGTCGTATTCAATGCCGGCAATATTCTGTTGTCTGCAGCTATCGCTGTAGCCGGTATGGCGGTGGCTTTCCCGGTTGGTGTCGGTTTGGCTCTTGTCCTGGGTGTGCTGATCAATTATATCGGTTCGGCAAAAGGAGACCCGGTACTGTTGTTCGGTGGTGTGTTGTTGGTGATTGTCGCTATCGTACTCAACGGTGTTGCCTGCAAAAGGTGTCACCCAGCAGTTCAACCTCCACACGTGGAATCGTTCTGGCTTTGGTATCGGGATTGTTGATGTCATTCTTCTATCGTTTTGTCGCGATCTCGATGGATCTGGATAATTTCGTCGAGCCTGCCGTTGGAAAGATGACCCCTATACCGCTATGGTGATTTTTGCAGCGGGAATTTTCGTCAGCACCTTCTTGTTCAATACTATCGCGATGAAGCGTCCCGTAGCCGGTGATCCTGTCTCCATCTCTGCCTATTTTAAAGGTGGGTTCCTGATTCATTTGGTCGGTGTGCTTGGAGGTGTGATTTGGGGCCTGGGTAATGGGCTGAATCTGATTGCGGCTGGCAAGGCTGGTGCTGCGATCTCGTACGGCCTGGGACAAGGAGCCACATTGGTCGCTGCACTTTGGGGCGTCTTTTATCTGAAAGAGTTCAGCAAAGGAGAACGCAAAGTCAATGGTCTGTTGACGTTGATGTTCCTGTTCTTTGTGGTTGGGCTCGGACTGATTATTGCTGCCGGTAGTTAGTCGAACCTCTGTGACGATAGTCTTTGTAACAGAAGATAAACTGTAATGGGAATAAGCACTGACGCTGTGCGCATTGGTGAACGGATGTAATTTAGGTACAACGTTAAGACTGATGGGAGTGCTCCCAACATCAGATTGGATGTAAGAGTTTTATTACGTACAATGGATACAATCGAAACAAAAACGAATATAGAGGCTGAGAGTGAAGGTTTGCTCTCGCAGAAACAGATGAATCGTCGTACTTTTTATTAAGAAGTCGGCTATGGCCGGATTGACTGGATTGGCCGCTGCTGCAGGTGTGCAGGAGGTTTTGGCTGGTCAGTCGGGGAAGCAAAAGACAGCCTCGGCTGCAACCGCAAACGAAGAGGATAACTTGCAGCAGTTTGCCAAATTTAAATTCAATCACGACGGCAAATTTAAAATCTTGCATCTGACCGACACCCATTATGTGTCCGGGGATCCTCGTTCCGAACGGGCGTTGAAGAATGTGATCGAAATGCTC
>VOFD01002225.1_pt1 | contig 40843 bp, 52 predicted proteins | sample 5384101 | NCBI WGS metagenome assembly VOFD01 (sample SAMN12384723, study PRJNA508395) | human gut metagenome | isolation source: healthy gut C | host: Homo sapiens
GTGTACATATCCTGAGACCTCCTGATCCTTTGTAGTTTCCCGGGCCTGCCGAGGGGCAGTCTGGGATCCCCCACCATTATAGCTGATTTTTTCCCGGAACGCAACGGAGAACCTTGGGCGGACGTGTATGGGGCATCAAGCGTTCTGGGCATGGGGATTTGGTGCAGCAGCGCTTCCAGCTGCTCCCAAAGACTGGTTTCTCCCCCAGCGGATGCAGGTGTCCAGCAGGACCTCCTGGACGGGACCGATCCATGCGCTCCACAGGAACAGCTGGCAGGCAAAGTTTGGGTCTGCTTCCAGCTGCTCCAAAACCGCACGGAGGAAGTTGTCGTCCCACATATAAGGCTCCACAGACTCATCCAGAAGCACCTCTGCGGCCTCCGGGTTCTCCAGGTGCGCCTGGGCCGCGTCCAGAAGGGTACGCCACAGCCGCAGGGCCAGGGCGGATTCCGGCGGCGGACGGTCTCCAGCAGTTCGTCAGTCAACCCTTCTTGGATCAGCTGCTGTTCCCTGGGGGAGAAAAGACGTGGGGAAAGCGATGGAGCAGCAGCTCGCACAGCGCGTTCTCATTGCGGGCAAGGTCCCAGCACCGCACCGTCTCCTCCGGAGAAAAGTAGTCGTGAAAATACGCCTTCCAGTGGTGGACCAGGACCGCCTCATAGTCTTCGGAGGACGGCGCACTGTCCCCAGCCACAGAAAAATCCCTCTACCTCGCACAGACCCTCCAGGATCCGGCATAACCAGTCAGGCCAGACAGGGTCGGAGCCGTCGGCGGGGATCTGGGGCAGAAGTGCCTGCCAGAAGGAGCCCAGCTGTTCTTTTGAGAGTGCGAACTCCGGAGCAAAGACCTCTGTACCAGCCTGGGCAATGGCCAGGAGCTTCTCTGCGTCTAGAACCGGATACTTCGCGAAAAAACGCGCGGAGCAGCTCCAGCCGATCAGGTTCCAGCCCCCCAGCGGGCGCAGACCCCTGGAGACCCCGTAGGCAGTCAGCTTCCAGAGCGGATCATGGGCTCCCTCCTCCCCGCCGCAATAGATCCTCATTCCCTCCAGAATAGAAAACGCCCCCTGTTCCAGCGGGACCAGCGCCCGGTTGATCTGCTCCGCGCGCTCCTTGCGTTTCAAGCCTGTCGCAGCCCTTCTGGCATCGGGAGGGAGGACAGATCCCCGCAGTCCCCGCACCAGCCGCATTCCCAGCTGTCTCCCCGGACTGTCACAGGGGAGCCGCACCACGGACAGCAGAATCGACATATCAACCGCCTCCTCTTAAAGGTTAAAGGTATTGTATCACGAAACGGGTGGGTCGGGCGACAAAAATGCTCCGCTGAGAGCAAAGAGATCTCAGCGGAGCAGTGGAACGCTTTTGCTTGACCGGGTTCAGACCTTACGGATGATCCCCATGGGGGTAGACTCGCTGGACTGACCCAGGGGGTTGTCCCCCAGGATCTTGGCGATCAGGGCCATGGAGGGCTCCTTCTCGGAGCAGCCCAGAATGTTGGCTGGTCATAGGGGGATGCCCCGGTGGGGCCGTCGATGCCCCGGGGGCCGGCTACGATGTAGAACCAGCCCTTCCTGCCGTCAAAATCTTTCCGATCACGCTGCAGAAAGCAGCAAAGAGGATCCGGGGGGTGCCGCACTCCCGAAGGGCCATCTCCATGGTCTCGGGAATACCCAGGCCGATGCCGGCAGGTGTCTTGGTGACGTAGCGGCTGAGGGTGACGGCCAGCTTGCGGGGCTTGATGTCCTCCATGGGAATGGCGCGGTTCTGGGTGCAGGCCACCGCCTTCTCCGAGATGAAAGAGAATGTCCTCCCTCCTGCATCCGGTCCCCGGCGTACTGAAGCACCACGTCCTCCATCGCGGTCCGCCTTAGTGATCAGGTGGGTCTTGACGGGGATACGCTGATAGTCCACGCCGTCCACCGTGCGGATCAGCTGCTTGCCCGGGTTTGCGGAATAGGTGCTCTGTTCTTCGCTCATGGAGATGCTCCTCTCAGGCGGCAGTCCTGCCGCTGCGTTGTATCAAGGTAAGGATGCCCAGTTTTCCAAGGCATCCAGTCCTGTGCGTTGATTTGATTTCCTATTATATCACCAGGGGCTCCTGTTTTCCACGCTTTGGCGCAAGTTTTCCCGCTTATTCGCCGATCTCTTCCGGCAGAGGGCGGCGGCGGTGCTCCACCGGGCCCCACTCGGGCAGGGGGAGGCGCTGCATGGAGCCGAAGACCCGGGACTTGAGCCCGGGGTAGCGGCCCTGAAGCTCGTAGATCAGCTCCTTGATCTCCTGGCGCTTGGTGTTGCCGTTGGCAGGGCAGGGGTTCTCCACCACCGGGAGAGAGAGGCGCCGGGCGGTGTGACGGATCAGATTCTCCCCGCAGTAGAGCAGGGGGCGGATCTGGGTGATCTCGGTGCGGTCCAGCCAGGTGACGGGCTGGAAGCAGGACAGGCGGCCCTCGAAGATCAGGGACATGAAGAAGGTCTCCACTGCGTCGTCAAAGTGGTGCCCCAGTGCGATCTTGGTGATGCCCTGCTCCAGGAGGGCGCTGTGGAGGGCGCCACGCCGCATCTTGGCGCACATGGAGCAGGGGTTCTTCTCCTTGCGCAGATCAAAAATGATGTGCTGGATCTCACTGCCGAGGATGGTGTAGGGGACGTCCAGCTCCCGGCACAGCTGGGCAATAGGAGCGAAGTCCATCCCCGGCCGTCCATCTGCGTGTCCCATGTCCAGAGTGATGGCCTCCACGTGAAGGGCTTGGGATAGAACTCCCGCAGCTTGGCCAGCGCCATCAGCAGGGTCAGGGAGTCCTTGCCCCCCGACACGCCAACGGCCACGCGGTCTTGAGGCTGATCATCTCATAATCCTCCACACAGCGGCGGACCAGAGAAAGGATACGGTTCATTTAGGGCCTCCTTTTCAGGTTTTTTTCCGGTTTCCGGAACAACTTTTTTCAAAAAATAAAATAAATTGGAAATGAGATAAACAAGAGATAATAACAGAGAGAAACAAGAGAAAACGGGAGATTTGAAATAGAAATCATAAAAAAGATGGAAAAAACCCGTTGACATTGGGATTCCAAATACTATAATACAAAACGCTCCGCTTGTACAGGGGAGCGACTGATTTTGTCTGCAAAATGATTTTTCAGATAAGGAAAGAAAATGGAGGTCTCACCTATGTCCACTTTTATGGCCAACAAGGGGAACATCGTGCGCAAGTGGTATATCCTCGATGCGGCTGGCAAGCCCCTGGGCAAGACTGCCGCCACCGCGGCTAACCTGCTGCGCGGCAAGCGGAAGCCTGAGTACACCCCCCACGCTGACTGCGGCGACTTTGTCATCGTCATCAATGCCGAGAAGGCTGTCCTCACCGGCAAGAAGCTGGACCAGAAGTATTATCGCATCACTCCGGCTGGGTGGGCGGCCTGAAGGAGGTGCAGTACAGCACCCTGATGCGGAAGCGCCCCGAGCTGGCCATGAAGCTGGCCATCCGCGGCATGATGCCTCGCAATGTGATCAGCAAGGACTCCATGTCCCGCCTGAAGATCTATCGCGGCGGTGAGCATGAGCACGCCGCTCAGAAGTAGTCCATGTCCAGATTTTCGCTGTCGCAGTGGATCAGTGGAATGTCGGCATACTGCACATAGGTGTTTCCCTCAAAGTCTGGAAAGTACTCCTCCACATAATCCTGAACGTAAACGATGGTTGAGCGGGCCACGAAGAACACATTGTTCCGGATGGCACATCCCTCCTGGAGATTGGGACCGCCCTCATGGGAGAAGGCTGGGGAATAGCTCTGATCCATCCAGTCCTCCAGGCCGGTAAAGAGCACCCAGTTGTCCTCATAGATGCAGTCCACAAACTTGCGCTCCGGGTTCGGCTCCTCATCCCAGTTGAAGAAGGTCAGACCGGAGGCGCATTGATAAAAGACATTCCCCACAAACTGCACGCCATAGACACTGCCGGATTCAAAACCCTGTTCCTCAAAAATTTCGATTCCGCCGCCGGCATGATACATATGGTGGACATAGTTGTTCAGATACCGCGTGCCGTGATTTCCTCCGCCCATGGCGCCTGCCAGGCGCTGGATACCGCCTCCATAACCCGTTGCCGCTTCTCCTGTATTGTAGACTGCGACAATGCCGCCTACCCATCCAACCTCACAGTTCCGGACCGTCACACCATCCCCTTCTGCCACGGTCATCACGCCGTCTCCGGCAAAGCCGACAAACAAATTGTCCAGCACGCAGCCGTCGGCAACATTGTCAAAGAGGGGACATTGTGTCTGAAATTCAATGCTCTCATAGAGTTCCCCGGGATTTCCCTCGTCACAGCGGAAGTACAGCTCCCCCACGGGGGTGAGTCCATCCCACTCCCAGCCGGTGAGAAAGACCGGCAGGGTATCTGGCAGGGTGCTGTCCGCTTTGGAGAAGAAGGTCAGGTTTTCCGTCAGCTCCGTCGTCACATCGAAGGGTGCCTGGGAGAGCTGCTCCTCCAGGTCAAATTCGTCCGGCGTCCAGTTGGCGGGGCCGATGTAGTGAAGAAACTCCTTCCCGCTCCAGTAGCCCAGCACCTTCTGGGCGACGATTTCCTCGTTCAGCACGATGGCGCCGCAGTCGGGCATATCCCGATGGTAAAGCCAGATATTCTCCCCGTTTTCTCCCTCCCACCAGAGCGACCAGAGAGTCGAATCTCCTCCGTTCTCCGGAGAGGCGCAGATCCGGGGCTTTGCCCCCTCCCCGTAGGCGGAGTAGGTGACCCCTTCCTTCGTCTCTACAGTGGTGTTCCGCCAGATGCCGCCCCTCTCAAAGAACACCGCGTCGCCGTACTCCAGCAAAGCCTGGTTGACCCGGTCCAGGGTAGCCCAGGCGGTCTCGGGGCTGAGGCCGTCGTTTCCGTCGTCGCCCTGGTTGGACACGTAGTAGGCTGTACCGGTGTAGGTCTCGCCGGGGGTGAAGGTCTCACTCCATACAATCTCCGTGGATGTGTTGACAATGGCCTCCCGCCGTGCCACTGCCTCCTCCAGCAGGGCCGTGGCAGCAGCGGCGTTATCCCCACTCTCGTCCCGGAGCCCCACCCCCGGATCTGCGGCACACCCGGACAGTAACAATATAACGGCCAGCACCAATAAAACTGGCATCCCATGTGGTTTTCTCAACACACAGCACCTCCTGTTCCAAATATTGTGTGAAGTCAGTGGGAAACGGCAGGAACTCTGCTATCCCACGCGCAGTCGTTGTGTTCATTATAACTGCCATCGTCCGAAAGCGAAAGGATATTTTACCAAAACAGGCTGTCCCTTGCGGAAATCCCAGATGCTCTATCGATCGTATGTATTCCCGTTTTTGTGTTGCAGGGTCTTTTCTGGCACGATTTTGTACGGAACCACCGTGACAACCGCTGCGGCTTTGCAAGCTTTCCCGGAAGATTCCTGACAGAACCGCTTGCAAAGCCCCGACCATGCAAGTAATATATAATGGATAGAGAGATAGGATTTTTGTAAGGAGTCTTTTATATATGAAACATTTGGTGGCTCTTTTTCTGGCGTGTGCCATGCTGTTGTTTCTTCCCGCTTGTGGGGGAGAGCAGAATTCCCAGCAGTCAACATCCGAGATGGTGACGTCTGAGGGTTCTGACGAAGTAAGCCGCGCCATTTCTTATGGTCTGGTACCGGAGGAGATCCAGGAGGACTACGATGCCGGCATTACCTTCCGGCAGTATAGCCAGATGCTGACCAACCTGATTAGCATTTGGGATAAAAGCCGCCTGGGTGAGTGGGAGAAAACTATTGCCCTTGCCGCTGAATCCGATGAGGAAATGCAGCGGGAGGACGGCATCCTGGCCACGGCCTATGCTATGGTACTCATGGAGCAGAATGCGCCCGAGAACTTCTTCCATCTGGACATCGAACATGTCATGGAGCAGCTGGACAGCAACAGTGACACGCCCACCTGGGACTATCCGCTGTTTCCCGGCTGGGAAGAGACTGGATTTGCATGGTGCGATGGCAACTACATGTGGGGCGGTCTCACCACCTGCGCTGTAATGATTTCCCAGGTCAGCGGTCAGGCCATCTATCCCTATGACTTTGAAGGGAAGTCCGCCCATCTCCAGGACCCGCTGACCCGGGAAGAGGCCATCTGCGCCGTCCTGCGGCTGGGAGAGCTGAGTCCGGCCACGCTGGAGCCGGAGGGCGTGTATATGCAGCTCTCGGACGTGGGTACCTATGACAAAGGCATCATTACCGACGACCTGCTGAACGCCGAATCCGATCTGCCGGAAGTGACCCAGGCCCAGCTGCCTGCCGAGTGGAAGGGCGCCGGTCTTGGCAGCAGCAAGAATGACGGCGGCAGCAATTTCTGCACCGACTTCCGAGAGACAGATATCCAGTTTCTGGCTGACAATGGCTTCAACTTTGCCCGGATCTTTTTCAGCTTCTCCACCCTCCGGTTCCCGGACTACCCGGAGGACGGCCGTCTGGTCAACGAAAACGAGCTGCGGGATCTGGACCAGCTCATCGCCTGGGGCATGGAATACGGCGTCCACATTCAGATTGCCATGAGTTTTTATCTGGATGAAGGCGGCAATGACAAAACGGACGACTCCATTGCGTCCAATGACGCCCAGTGGGCCATGGTACAAGACTACTGGACCATGCTGGCACGACGCTATGCGGGGATCCCCAGCCGGTATCTCACATTCGATCTCAGCAATGAGATCCAGCCTGGGGAGGAGGACAATCTCGCCTATGCAGAAAGCAAGCTGAGTGAGCTGGTGTCCGCTGTCAGGATGGCGGATGCCCAGCGGGTGCTGCTCCACGCATTCCCGGCGAACCCTAACCCAGACTGGGTACAGGCGGTGGCTTCCATAGGCGTCGGCATCGGCTGTCACCCCTATTATCCCCAGTACATTGCCACCACCGGCTATGAATACGCCGAACAGAATCCCTACGCTGTCCCCTCCTGGCCCCAGCCCTGGTTCCCCATGGGCATGGTGCAGGACGGGGCCGTACCGTTGGTGATTCAGGGCGATCTTTCCGGCGCAGCGCTGTCGCTCCATGTCTGGGACGGCATGGAGGGTACGGAAATCTCCGTCCGCGCCGATGGGGCGCCGGTGGAAACGGTGGTGCTCTCCGGCGGAGTTCCGACGGAAGACGGCAATTTCCAGTATTTTGAGCAGCTTCATACGGTGACCCTGCCCCAGGGAACCGCCGAGGTGGAGATTCAGATTTCAGAGGGCGGCTACGCCAAAATCGACACCATTATCATCAGCGGCGCCATGGGCGACGTGGTCATGGTGCCCCATGACATTGGCGATTACCCCGATCGTAGCGAGCCCTGCTACCCTCATCGTCCGGGAGGATGGCACCTACACCAACAGCGAGGACCGGATGATCGACGGCGCCGAACTCTACCGTGTGGACGTCCAGCCCTACCAGGACATCGCCGCCCAATACGGCGTAGGCTTCATGGTCAGTGAGTTCGGTATCTTCGGTGCCAATGTGAACTGGGACAATGATGTGGTGGTTGCCTACCACGACACAGTTCTGCAAATGCTCACGGAACAGAATATCGGCTGGTGCTACTGCGAGTTGTATAATGCGGTTCCCAATCACCTGACACTAATGCCGGTGGTGGGAGGAACGGAGTTCCAGTGGAGCAATGCTGCTGTAGAATCTGTGACGGTGACCTGCGAAAGCGGTGAAACGTGTGAATATCTCACCAACGCAGAACTGATGGATGTGTTCAAACAATACACGCTGCAGGACAGCTGAGCCGTTCATTTTTGCTGAACCATCTTAAATCTGATCGATCACTTTACAGGCCTCCTTGTAATTAGGGGTGACAGCACCTCTAATTACAAAGGAGGCCTTTTTGCATCTGCTTTTCAAGTGCTTTTTATAATTTGTTGTAAAAACCGGACCGCACCGTTCGCGCTGTTTTGTTCTGTTTTTCGATTTCCCAGTTCCATGCATGGTAGTGACTACCTATCTGGACTTGGTAATTGCCCTGGGCGGCTTTTCAATCCGCTGGAGATACTTCTCAATGTGAGCCTGCGAAAACTGCACCTTCCCTCCAGGGTATGGCTGGTAATAGCCAATCAGTCTATTGGCGCGGAGCATATCCAGTTTCCGTACTGTGATTCCCAACATGGCAGCGGCCTGACTGCGCGAGTAGAGTTCCAAGAGAAACACCTCCTGACTGAGCATAAAATATCCCTTTATATAAATGGAGAAAAAGTGAACTGAACCTTGCCCCTTTCTTCGGCCTTTTCATTGTAATTCTGGTGCTCACCTATACTTTGGCCCAAAATGAAAGACGCCTATGCTCAGCACAGGCGTCTTTGTCTTTTACAATAATACTTGGGCAATTGGTCAGATTATTGGAATTGCCTCTGTACAAATTTTCTATTGCTCGGGTGTATTGGCATCCACGGAAAGAGTAAAGCTCTTCTTTCCAGCAAAGCGTTCACGCAGCAGCGCAACCTGCCGTTCCAGCTCCTCCACAATACGCGTGACCTCTTCTTCGGTATAGTCATACGACACCTTGGAAGCACAGTTTCCCAACTTCTCAAAATCGTTGATCAGGACATCCATACGCCGCTCAACAATACGGATAAAGCGTTCATGTTTTTTCTCGTTCATCATCGTTTCCTCCGTCTTTTTCCTGCTTGCCATCAGGCTGCTCAGCCGCCGGAACTGCAAAACCTTTTGATGTAAGGAATTCTCTGCACATAGCCTCAGCTGCCTGTATCAAATCTTCATCCCACGGAAAGTCCTTTTCGTCTTTTGCTAAGAGTATTCGGAGGCTATGATAAATTGCTGCCCTTGTCACTTTCAGATGCTCAAGCCTGACACAACCGGCATAGTCCAAAGCGTCCTCATCCGAGTGGTCCTCGCGCAGTTCGCTTGGGATAAATGGCCAGAACAGCCGCAGAGCATCGTTTACCTGATACTTACCATCGGAAAAATAGGCTCTCCAGTCATCGTTGTGATTTTCACCTTCGACAGACAGTTCAAAAAAAGTGTCAGGGAAGTCTTTGGAGAGCTGAATCATATCACTCTGGCAGCTATACCATGTATCGTCCTCATTCAGCCAAACCCCAGCCCCGTCTTCCATGCACTCACACATGATGTACGGAACATACTGTTTCAGTTCATCGCTGATTCTCTGATAGAGATCTTCCGTCATCGGTTTTGCCGTCAGCAAGAAGTTGCTTCTGTATCCCATATCACATTTCCTCCTCAGGGCATTCCAGGATAAACAGCGGGACAATATCCGAATCGAAATTGCCCTCTTTGGGATCAGCAATGCCGTAAAATTTCAGGACACGCTGCTGTGTCTCCTCATTCAAATCAGAAAAAAAAGATTTTCAATTCTTCCATGGTTAAATTCCTCCACTCATACGGTAAGAAAGGGGGCTGCGTATGTCTCCATACACAGTCCCCTTTGCTTATAACCTTCCAAAAATCGAATCCGTGATCCGCCGGCGCTCAATAAAGGAGAGCAGCAGATCATCAATTCCCTTTATAGTTCGAACTCCAGCGTTTTGGGATAACCTCGAATCCATTTTCGCATCCGACCTGGATCACTCGATCACGAGCTTTGCGAACATTTTCATTCACATGGAGATCCATATCGAAGGCAACTTTGATGGTATTGATCCCAAATCGCTTCAGTTCCTCAAGCATTCGCACATACTGATTGATATTTGAGACACCGGTTAACCCAACAAATGCACAGGGATGGCCCAGAACTGTGGAAAAGTATCGAGCAATGTCGGCCTTCATCACGCCCTCCGTCAGATAGACGGCATCTTCCTCACCGGTTACACCAGCAAAATGTGGACAACACGAAGCCGTCGCCCCATAATACTTGTCCACACTGGTCAGTGTGTTGAACTTGGAATGAGTATCCTTGTCCAACCTGATTTGGATAGCCTCAATCTGCCCTTCGCAGTTCCTGTCCGGAACCATGATACCGGTGGCTCGAATATCCAGTTTCCACTGTCCGGTCTCTTCATCCACATAGAAACCAGGCACACCTTTCAAGTCACAGCCACGCTCCAGCAACTCCGTCACGATTTTAGCGGATCTGACAGCCGGCGTAGTTTTATAACCAAGCCGTATGATTTCGCTGCCAGAGAGTCCTCGTCCCAAAAGGGATTCCCGGTGAGCGGTGCCCAGGGAAAGCATGGAGAGCAAGTTGCTGTAGGTATTGTCCCGGGCCTCAACGGAGGCCAGTTCAAGGGCCGGCTTACTCTGCTTTACCTTCGTCTGAGCCTTGCGGACTGGATGCTCCGGTGCCTTTTCTCCCGACTGGAAAATCCGGCACAGTTCCTCATACGCTGTGTTTATTGAGATGTTATTCACTTCAGCGTAGAGGTGCAGTACACCGCCGCCCGTTCCACAGCGATTGCAGCGAAACACATTTTTGCTCAGATTGATATTGAGGTGCGCCTTCCGGTCATCACAGAACGGACATCTGCAATGCAGTTGTGTCCCGGAACTGCGAACGACCGGAATGCTGAGCAAGTCTACCACATCTTCAATATTGCATGGCAGATGATTGGAAACACCCATATAGCATCACCTCTTCTCACGGGCTGCATCCTTAGCTGGCTCTCTGAGCTGCCGCATTGACCAGAAGGATCGCAGCGGCCTTCAGCGCCAGATTTCGCCCATTGTACTTCTGAACATACCAATCCAGATCACTTGGTTTCCGCATCGCCACCTCGCCCAGCGTCTTTCCGGCATTATAGCCACAATCCACTTTCACTGCCTTGGCATCCTCCAGCGTCATGGTGTTCAGATAGTCATCCAAAGACATGGGCGTAGTCTGCTGGGGCGGTTGTGTAGTGGAAATCGGCTTAGGACTCGGGGTTACCGAAGCGGGCGCCGGCTGGGGCATTGTACTGCTGCTGATCTGAGACGCCGGCACATCCTCTTCCGCATCCATCATTTCAATGGGTGCATCTGCGATAATACCGGACAGCATATCCGTGTTGCCGCAGAATTGTGTGCCATAACCGGCAGCCGCCAGCACGCGTCCAATGGCCGCCGTTTCTGCGATCTCCAGATAGCGGTCGCCGTACTTTTCTTCAGAGCAGAATCTCTGAGCTGAGGCCTGCGCCAGGAATTGATCGGCGGCATCCGCTTTATCCTCATACAGCTTGCAACTCACAACAGCCGACTTCTCGTCAACATGGACGATCTCCGGCACAATCTTGCCCTGGGGCCGGTGTAGCCGAAACCACAGAAGTCTGTATTTCACGTCCAGATAAAGGCTTGTGCTGCCATCTTCGTTGGGCAGTTGCCGAGTAAATTCCGCCGGGTCAAATCCTTCAACCGCATTGATCGTAGGGATTTTTCTTTGTCACAGTTTCCGTCATGATAAAATAACCTCCATTCTGATGGAGGAACAGGTGCATTGTTACCGCCTGTTCCTCCGGACTTAACCAACCAAGTTCTGTTTCTCGCGGGCATAGTAGGCCACAATCCGATCGGACAGGATCGTATTGCGCTTGTCCACATCACTCTTGTGAATGGCCATAAAGACCGCTTGTTTCTGACCAATCAGGATCACTTTTACCTTGGCTCGGGAAATTGCGGTATACAGCAGATTTCGGCGCAGCATGATGTAGTGCTCCTTCAGTATCGGGATGATGACTACCGGGAATTCAGCGCCCTGGCTTTTATGGATGCTGATACAATATGAGAGATCCACTTTTTCCAGCATGTCCGCAGAATACTCGAACTCTCGACCGTCCAGCAGCCGGATGTGGATTGTGGGTTCCCCCTCGCCATCCTCACGAATGGCAGTGATTACCCCGACATCTCCGTTGGAGACATCACCCTCACTTTTCGTTTGGATAATGCGATCTCCTTCCCGAAACAGCCTTCCTCCGCATTTGAATTCCCGGACTCCGATACGAGGCGGATTCGCTATCTCGCGGATCTGCTCATTCAGGCGATTGGAACAGACGACCCCCTTCCTACGCTGAGGAGATAGGATCTGCACATTTTCTACCCGTGTTTTGAGACTTCTTCAAAATAGCATTTTTTAGAATCAGCTGATTTGCCGCTTCACTGTCCGCCACATCATAAAACGCAAAATCCGGCCCATACTGCAGCCGGGTATCGTTATGGTTGACCGCCTGCGCATTCAGCGCAATTCGGCTATTGGATGCCTGGCGGAACACGATGTCCAACACGGCTGTCGGAATCATCTGGCTGCGGATCATCTCACGCAGCACATTCCCCGGGCCGACGGAAGGCAGCTGATCGGGATCTCCCACCAGCACCAGCTGCGCCCCTGGCTTTAAGCGCTCAAATAGCGCGTAGGCCAAGCGCATATCCACCATGGAGCTTTCGTCCACCACAACAAAATCCGCAGACAGCAGATCAAAGTCCGTTGATTCCAGATCATCGTCATACTTGATTCCCATGGCGGCGTGGAGCGTATAGGCTGGAAATCCAATCTGCTCACTCATGCGTCTGCTGGCTTTGCCGGTAGGCGCCACCAACAGGATCTCATTGTCCGGCTGCGTGCGGTGGTAGATATCCAGAATCACCCGTAGGGTCGTAGTCTTGCCCACGCCAGGTCCGCCCGTTATGATGGACACCGGCTGCGTCAGACATAGTTCCACGGCTCTGCGCTGAGAATCGGCGAGCTGTTGATGCAGAGCGCGTTCACTCGCTTCAATTTCGCTGCGCAGGCCATGAATTGGGGGCGCTTCACCGTATAGCAGCATAGACACCAGACGCTTTGCTGTTTGAACCTCGCAGTGCCGTTCAAAGTACGGATAGACACGTCCGTTCTCATTGTAAATCCGCTTTTCCTGGTGAGCCGTCTGCAGCGCCGCAGCGACGTCCTGGAGAGAAACGACCTCCTGCTCACAGTCGCGGTTGAGCAGGTCATAGCATCGCTCTGAGAGGCTCTCAAGCGGAAGGAACAGGTGTCCGGATCCCTTTGCTTCATCCAGCAGGAATTCAATGGCGCCCGCAAAGCGCAGCGGATTCTTGAGGCTGACTTTGGTCTTGCGCGCGATTTCATCGACGGTCAGGAATCCAAAACCACGGATTCTACACAGCTGGAATGGATCACGCCGAACAATGGCCAGGCTGTCATCGCCAAACACCTCTTGTATCTTGGCGATCTTCTTGACTGACACGCCGAATGGAGCAAGATACTCCGTCAGATCGCGGAGTTTTCTGGTCGCCCGGTAAGATACCAGGATCTTTTCCAGCTTGGCCTTGGCGATGCCCTTGACCTCAAGCAGTTTCTCCGGCTCACTGTCCAGCACTGCAATGGCATTCGTACCGAAACGGGCCACGATTGCCTTTGCCGTTTCAGGGCCAATGCCTTTGATCAGTCCTGAACTCAAATAGGCGATGGCTCCGGCCGCCGTGTTGGGCAGCACTTCCCGGCATGAAGTAACATTAAGCTGCATGCCGTATTTTGAGTTCTGCCATGTGCCTTCCAATTCCACGTCCACACTGCTGGTATCCGTCAGTCCATATCCCACAGCAGTGATCAGCGCCCAGTCCGTTCCGTATCTGCTGTGTCTCCTCGCCTCGACAGGCACCTGCAGGTCCTGGGTGTGATACAGGAACACACAGAATCCATCTGGCCCCTTGTACCTTGCATGGCTGAATTTACATCGCATCCCGCACCCCTCCGGTTTCCGTCCGGTAGTAGATTGGAATTCCGAGTTGCTCAGCCATAGCAATTTCTCCCTGCATACCCGCCGACACTCTGGATCCATAGACCACAAGCCGCGTACACAGCGTCAGAAGTTTCTTGCCAAACGCAACTGCCAGAGCTCGTTCCTCCGGAACACCATCATCCAGTAGGTACGGCAGGAAGGCGTGGGGAGCAACAGCGCGATCCCCAAACTCCTGTTCTGCCAGTCCCATATAGTTCTTTGCCTTGGCCGCATTGGAGAGCATTGCCGCTCTTGTGGCCGCCGACAGTGGAGAGCATACATATGTCATAGAAATTCAGTCACCTCCAAATCTTCATTGATTCCAACTTCTTGATCCGTGTTGTCATGCATACCGGTCGCACTGCAGCCCCTTTACAGGCTGCTCTTTTTTCACATCGAATGTGCGGTATTCGGTCACATCCGCAAAATCGCGGTAGATCTCCGGATACTGCGCACGCAGCTGGGACAGTTGGGTCTTGGAAATGCCTTCCCGATACCCAGGGACATAGGAAACGGCATAGATTCCGTCATTGCCCTGACAGGAGGCCTTGCATGCGGTACCCATCAGCTCTACGATCGGGGCATACGCACTCTTGATTTTGCTGCCCAACTGCCGCGATTGCCGATCCAGTTCACTCTTCTCCTCTTTCCATGCGATGATCTGCTCCAGTTGGCTGGCAAAATGCTCTTCCAACTGGATGCAGGGAGCATTCTTATCTGCCAGACCCGAAAAACTGCGGATGGTCTCAAGCACCAAATCGGGCTTTTCCGTCAGCGGAGGCTCTTTACGCAGGCAGACATAATTTTTCCAGAAGTCCTCCAGAAAGTAGATCGTGTTTTCCTCGTCATCAAGGTCCCGATCAATTCTCTGCCACACGAAATCATCTTCATGGTTGGAAAAGAGGCATGCAATGTATGCGACATCGATGTTCATAACGCTCATGTAGTGGCGCACCTGGAGCTCGTAATGGCGCGGCACACTTCCGTTGGCCCAGAGATACTGCATGTTGTAGTGGGCCGTCTTACACTCCAAAATGGCTTTCCTGCCATCCGGGAGGATAAGAAATCTGTCCACATCAGCCAGCAGGAACGGGAAAAGCGGATGCTGATACATCGTCTGATCCCGGTATACGGTGAACCCGGTCTTCTTGGAAAAGATCTGAGCAACCACATCCTCCAGCAGGTGGCCAATGGCAAATGTGATGGACTTGTCCGGCTGCTCGACAGTTGGTTCAACCCCAGTCTTGTCGAAGTACAGATCTCGTGCCGTTTTGTATGGAGAAAGATGAAGGGCGGCAGCGACATCGCTACCGCCAATCCCCTTCTTCCGCCAGGCAAGCCACTCTTCCTCCGTTAAGGTGGAGGTATCCACAAGAGCAATCGGCTTATAATTCAAATCCAGCGCCATAGTTACATCTCCTCGCTCATTTCAAATTCGGTGCCACCGCATTCAGAACACTCCAAATCGTCCAGGGTCTCAAAATCTGCCATGGACTCGATCTGGCCGCAGTTCTTGCAGCGAGCATCGTGTAGTGAATCTGCCTGGCATATGAGGACACCGATCCGGTTGCATTGGATCAGCTCCTGAAACCCTCCTGATGCAGCTTTTGTGCGGATTATGACATCAACCTGGTCTTCCACACAGGCATCTGCCAACCCGGCACACCGTCCGGGATACTTCATGGAATAGAGCCCCGCAAGGCAATAAGCCGCAGACCACGCAAACTCCGGATAGACTCGATACTCCCGCTCTTCGCCTTCCGGCACATCCAAAAAGACACTATCAAGCTCTTCCTGGATCTTATCGCGGCTCTCATAGAGCACGCTCCGAGCAAAGTACCTTACGCCCGGCACTGGCGGTGGTTCAGCATCATAGAGGAACCGGTTCAGAAATGCCTCAATGGAGGCTTTTGTCCCGGTCACATCTACGATTCCACTTGCCCAATCAGACATTTATTCACCCCCCGTTCTTCTTCAAATACGCTTGAAATTCTTTGCTGTGGGCTTCATCGTGGCACTCCATTGCAATGAGATCCACCATGATGGAATCATCCACATAGCTGCCTTCAGGCAACGGGCATTCCGGGCCAAGCGCATACTCGATTGCCTCGTGCAATGACTTGGCTTCCACATCCATATGCCCGTACATCTGCCAAACCAAAGGGACACGATAGATTCCCATGGCGCTCACCACTTGAAGTCACCGGGCCGATCGTACTCATGCCAGTTGATGCGCAGAGCACGCGCGATGTTTTCTTCCAGCTGTGCAATGCGGTAGGCGCTGGCGCCTTCGCACTGCGCAAGGAAAATCACATCCGACATGGCCAGATAGAGCTGATAGGCATTACATCCAGAACTTACACCAGACTGGCCGGCGAAAAGATCTGCCACCTCATAGCTCATTTTTCTTGGTGATACCGATACGTTTGAGAACCCCGAGCATTGTGGTATAGGGATAGCGGATCTCCACATTCAGCAGCTGTTGCTGCCGTTCGATCGACTCCTTGAAACAGGCATAGAGCTGATCCATGCTGGACGCGAAGGCATCCAGGTCTGCACCGTTCTTATGGTCCAGTTTCAAAGGGTCCCCAGCGGAATGATTCGATTGCTGCCGCCCAGAAGCAGGATGGGATACAGGTTGGCCGCACTCACGCCGACATCCGACGTAGTGAAGCGCAGCCCTGGCCGGGCAGACATCGCCTCGGTCACACCCCCTTTTCCGCAACGGCCTGCCGGTAGGTCTCCATCAGCTCATTGGCCTGACCATCCAAACTCCAGATGGCTGTTACGATGGAATGGTCGAAATTGGCTGTCAGGAAGTGATTTCCCGCAAAGTCTCGATCCAGAATAGACCGGACACACTGGACCAGCGGAAGAATCTCCAGAATGGAGTAATCCTTCGGATCCCCGCCGTGTACTGCAGAAACCTTGTCATCCGCCACCTTGATGAGACTGTCCCCGGAGGTCACATCCATGCAGTAGTTCAGGATCTGTGTGAAGATCGACTTGGATACCTTGTTCAGGGCGTGCCCGGAAATGCGGGCCCGTTCCAAAATCGACTTGATCGCACAGGATCGCACAGGGTAAGTCTCGCCGTTGACCTTGAGTAGCAAGCTGGTGTTCTCCATCGTGTCGGCAATGATCTCCGCGCGGCCGTCATGGTCGTAGAGCTTCAGGTACAGTTCGCCCATCTGCGTGTTCTTCTCCAGGGACTCGAACACGAGGTTCCGGGACGGTGCCGTCATCCAGCGGCTGTTCTCTTTTCGTTCCTTCAGGAATTGAATGAAATCACCTGGGTCATCAAATGTGCATCGGAAGTTGTCTGCGTAAATTTTCTGGTCTGTCATTGGTCAATACCGCCTTTCAAATTATTCTCAAACCCGCTGTTCAAACGGAATTTGGGCAAAAAAATAGCACTTCAATTTGCGTCATCACAAACCAAAGCGCACTTTTGCGGCCCCCTACCTGTCCGGTTGGAGTGCCTTTCCATTTTTGCAAGCCATACATGACTCGCTGATCACTGCTTAATCAGATTCCCGTGGGAAAAGAGTTTCTAATAAGTATAAAAGAATCTTACCACGCGGTGAAGGTTTCAACAATCATACCAATTATTACTTCCCTCCAATCCCCCAATATACAAATTTTCTTCTATGCTGGAGCAACTTCGACAAATTCCGAGTTACTTTTGACAAAGAATTATGATAAAGTGACTCTATATTTGTCAGATTTGCCCACCAACGGTTCCGGATGATTTGCCGCAATTTTCGCTGACTGATCCCCACGGTTAGAGCAGCTGGCAAGTGAACAGGCACCGTTATGCTTGATGATGTCAGTGGGAGCCTCTGACAAAGCGCGAGGAAATCAGGTGCCAATTTACGCAATATCTATCAATTCCGCCTTCCTTGTGACTACATTGGAAATGCCGTCTCAGTGGAAGGTTGAATATAAAATCTACCTGCCATGTATCTTTGAAAAGGAGGGCTTCATAGTGGACAAGTTCGCACAGTTTCTTCAAAATTTAGACATTCTACAGATTGTCACCGAGGAGGAGGTCAAGAGAACCGAAACATTGCTGCGGGTGTACGGCCCAATGCTGCGGTCCGCATCGCAAAGTTTGGTTGAGTTGAATGAGTTCTGTTACGAAGGGCGTCGGCAATCCATCTCTGATTTCATCAATCTGTCCATCGACTATGATCACGATACTGCTCGGCAGCGCATCGCTGAACGGCTGAACGGTATGGGACACGCTATGCAGCTGCTCTCAATTCTGGAATCTGCACTTCTCTTGGTTAAAGAGGACCATCGCCATGGGGAACTATATTATAAAATTCTCTCCGTTCGGTATTTCAACACGTGTTTCAGATCAAATGAAGACGCCTTTCTCGCCCTTGGTATGGCCTCATCTACATACTACCGTCACTCCAAAAGGCTGTGCGGATGTATGCCGCTTATCTGTGGTGCATCATCATTCCAGACCTGATTCTGAAGCAGATGCAGAATCAAAGCACATCTCCACTCGCCGAGTCATAAAGCAGCAGACAAAGTGGGAATCGAATGGGAGAATAAAGGGCAGTAAAATGGAGGTGAAATTGGCAGCTGCATGGCATTGATTGCAATATTTTAGCCAGATATAATTGACTATGCTGGAGAGCATTCGGGTTCTTGAAATCATTCAAGAGCCCATTTTTTCTGCCCTCACCAGCCAATACGGGAGCATGAGCCGAGTCGCTGCACAAAGCAGCAACTCGGCTTTTTTGCTGCCCAAATTGGGGAGCATGGCCAATGCGTACGACCTGTTGGGCCCGAGGGGCCTCCTTCAAGTTGTTCAAATCCCAAAAATTTGAACAACTTGGAGGAATTATGAAAACGATTAAAATTAAGGATTACTATGGCGTCGAGCAAGTGGTTCCCGTGAGTGATGAGGTCTATGAAGAGTGGCTTGAGCTTCAGCGCGAGGAAGATCGCCAGCGCAAACGGATCTCTTACCATCACTACGGCGTCCCCCTTGATGATGTGTTAATCAACATGGCTGCAGCCGGCCCTGATCCCGTATCGGATGAGGTCGTGCGCCGCGATGAGGCTGCACGCCTCTACGATGCCATCAGCAAGTTGACGCCCATCCAGCGGCGCCGCGTCATGATGCTCCTGGAGGATATGAACTGCTGGCAGATTGCAAAGGCCGAAGGCAGGGATCCCTCTGTGATCTACCGCTCTGTGGAAAAGAGTTTTCTGCGTTTACGTATTCTCCTCAAAGGTTAATTGATCCCAGGGGGCAGCCGTCCCTGGCTGTCCCCCGCTCTCCTCGCATTGTTGTTACTTGACGACGATGTGCGTAAATAGAAATAGAGTTCAATCAGCAGGAGGTCATCGTATGATTATTTCAGTAGATCACGGCAACAAGAGCATCAAAACACCGCATTTGCTCTTCACGTCCGGACTGGTCGAATCCGAAAACCAGCCTGGAATCAAAACGGACTGTATTTTTTGGGACGGAAAATACTATTCCTTGACGGAAAAGCGCATCTCTTATTTACGGGACAAGACTGAGGATGACCGGTTCTTTGTGCTTACACTGTTCGCCATTGCCAAAGAGCTGGAGTATGCCGGCATCAAGGAACCCGATGATACGGTAGATGTCACACTCCTGATCGGGCTGCCGCCCGCACATTATGGCCAGCTTCATGCGCGGTTCGAACAGTACTTCCTGAGAAAACGCGAAGTGGTAGATTTCGAGTACAATGGCCGCTACTACTCGATCCGGATCGGAAAGGTAGTGAGTTATACCCAGGCTCTGGCGGCCGCAGTTACGAAGTTCGGTGAACTCAAAAAACACGCCTCCTCCTATATCATCGATATCGGCGGCTATACCGTCGATGTCCTGAAACTGAGGTATGGCAAGCCGGACCTGGCTGTGGTCGAAAGTTTTGAGCAGGGTGTGATTACGCTCTACAACAGCATCTTCAGCCAGTGTAATTCCCAGTATGCTCTTCATCTGGAAGACTGCGATATTGACGAGGTCATCAAAGGTGAACCCACGATTCTGCCGGGCGAGGTGCAGATCCTGATTCGAAAGATGGCCAGTCAGTTCCTGACCGAGTTCTGCAATTTCCTTGGTGAGCGCAGCATCGATCTGAAGGTCAGCAAATGCGTCTTCGCTGGCGGCGGTTCTCTGCTGCTTCGTCAAATCATTGAACGCAGTGATAAGGTCGGGTTCCCGATCTTTATCGAGGATATCCATGCCAATGCCGTCGGCTATGATCTTCTCTATAAGAGTGAGGTGGCAGTCCATGGCGGTCAGTAATCATCGTCCCAGAATCTCTCTCCAGTTTAATGACTTCGACTTCCGGCACCGGAAGGTGTTGGAGATCCTTCGAGCCAGGCCCCGCAACATGACGGATATGGTTGTGAATGCAATTCTGCACTTTATCAGCTGTCCGGATGCTGAACAGGAGTACAACAAGGAGTCCTTGAAGAAGATTATTCGGGAGGTCATCTTGGAAATGCAGGCAGAAGGCAACCTTGGCGTTTGTTCGCAGTCCTCCGAGCCGGATGAACCTGCGGCCGATCCGGATCTCAGTGATATGATGGCCGCATTCCGAAATCAAGCATGACCAGAGGGGTGCAAAATGAAGCACATCACAATCGATAACCTCGAACATATCCCGGAGTCCGCAACCTTCCAGGATCTTCGATATCTCCATGGTACAGGCCGGTCGAAAACATCCATAGGTGCATATGGGCGCAAGCATAGTGACTACCGCTTTGGTGCACAGACCGAGATCGGCGACATTGAGATTTCGGTGTGGGAAGCTGCAATGCACCGGCTCATTCGGAACAGCGGGGAAGAGGCCCTGTACCAAGCACTTCTCGCTTGGGTTGAGGCGGATACCCCGTGGTTACACACCAAGAGAGAGCGCGAGCTGTATGCCTTAGAACTGCACTCCGCTCGCATCTTTGAACTTCCAGAATGGGTTGCCAAGCAGGAGTTTGAAGAGAACTACATGCCCAAAAAGAGATTAGGAGGGAAACGATATGCCCATGAAACAGCGTTGCGGCGTACTGGTCTACAACAAGGAGAGGGATCGGATCGATATCCGATTTGGCCTTAACAACTACTATGGTGGGCTGCATTGCGGCCAGTGTTTCGATGTCATGATCAAAGGACGATGGGTACCCACACGGATCGAGATGGCGCGCACCTGGTACCTGGTGGGAATCCAGACGGATAATCTGATTGGCTTGAGGGTGAGAATCTAAGGCGCCATCTCGGCATAATCGATTGCTATACAGATTTCACAGCAGCTCTCTCAAGTGAGAGCGAATGCTCCAGGTACGTCAGCGGCTTTGCACAAACGAAAACAATCTCCAGCTAGAAACCTCCATGCGGTCACACGGCGACAATTCTGATCCAGGCATCGGCTTAGCAGAGAACGGCAAATCCTCTTAATTCGAGGATTTGCTGTTCTCCATATTATCTTATAATTTATATTGATATTTACTCATAATTTTGCTAAACTGTTGTCAGAGGAGGTGGACAAAATGCCAAGCATCCGTCCTATTTCAGATTTGAGAAACAACGCCAATGAAATTTCGGATTTTTGCCGTCAGACACGGGAGCCGGTCTATATCACTCGCAACGGGACCGGAGACATGGTAGTCATGAGCATAGAGGAATATGAGCGACAGCAGGCACTCATTGATTTATACGGCAAACTGGCTGTGGCAGAACAGGAGATTGCCTCAGGCGCGGAGGGCGAGGACTTCTTAACACTTGCCCAGTCTCTGCGGGAGCGTGTCCATGGAAGTATATAAAGTTAAAATCTTTCCAACAGCCAAACAGGACCTGGAGGAAATCATTGACTATCTCAACACCCTCTCTCCAGAAACAGCATTGAATTACTATGATCTGTTGGTCAAAGAGATCTCCAGCCTCTCCACCATGCCGGAGCGATGCCCGCATCCCAAAGATCTTGCTTTGGCTGCCAAAGGATACCGTTACCTGATTGTCAAGAACTACCTCGTCTTTTATGTGATTTCAGGCAACACAGTGCAAATTCGAAGGATTTTATATGCGCGTCGGGACTATCGAGCGCTGCTCTGAAAAGAACTGGCAGGGGCGTATGCTCCTGCCAGTTCTTTTGTCATCTGGGAATGAACGGGTACTGTCCCCGCAGTGAAAGCAAGGGAGACTATTCACATAAGATAGAGTTGGTTCCGCCTCATGTATTTCTTTAGAGCGGCCCCAGCAGGACTTCCACATTTCCCTCTTTGTCCACATTCAGCCGCATGGGTCTAAGGTAGCGATCGTAAAACTGCGCCTGCTCACCGGTGGAGAGCTCGGCCCTGGTGCGGCGGATGGCCTCTTGAAACAATTCCTGGATATTGAAATGGACTGCTTCGTCCAAGCTCTTTCTGACCTCATTCAAAACCGCCTGAATGCGAATCTCGTCGCTGTTTCCGGTGCAGAAGTCGTCCATATAGCAATAGGTAATGCCCGCATCGATCATGGCTCGCTTGATATCCGGCCCACACTTGTCCGACTCCACAAGGACCAGGAAATGCGCCTCTGGCATGGCCGAGATCAGGCCCCAGTAGTCCGAGTCGCTGGAGGCCAAAATAAAGGAATCTGTGTCGTTCTGAAAGAATTCCCGGCAAGTTCCAGTGGTAAGGCGAATATCCACCAGAGATTTGTTCTCCTTGATGCGCTCGATCATATTGTGCTCGATCGGGATCTGGGTGAATTTCTCAAGGATCTTCCAGGCAGTGGTGGTATGGACATCGTCGTACAAAATAATCTTGCTGATTTTCCCCAGAAGTGCCGCCTGGTCCAGATTGTTCAGCGTGGCATAGAGCTTGTAGGGATCCGCATTCTCGCAGTCTACAACGACAGCGGTTCTGCTGCTTCGCTCCAAAAAGTCATAGATTCCGTTTTTGGCTATGAGCCCTGCATCTGTGACCTTGCTCATGTCCGTGAAAGTAGTCCTCATGATGCTCGTAGAGAAGACGGACAAATTTCTTGTCGTTATAAAGGATGTTGCCCACATCAGATGGAGCTGACCAGTTCATGTAAACTTGATAGGGATAAATTTCCTTATGGGCATAATAGTCAGCAGCAGCGCCTTTGGCGCCTTTCTCCGTTGTACCGCCTGGCATGATAAACAGTTGGCGGATGTAAGACCAATTCAGCCAGATGGGGAAAAGGTTCTTGCAGTTGTTGATCCGGTTTGCGATATGGCTGTTGATGTCTATAATGTACTGAATGGGCTGAGCATTGGCTCGATAGATGGAAAGGCCATCTGCCGACAGCTGATCGATACATTCTCTTGGAATATACTCCGGCATACTGGCAATGCCCTTCAAATCATACCGCATAGCCTGATAGATGTTCCGGTAGTTGCGCTCAAATGCTGTCCGCAGCATACAGAGGTTCCGAATGATCCGGGCATTCTTATCTTTTTCAAGCGCTTCATACCACTCCATCTTCGGGGGCTCATGCTCATTTTCAAAGATATGGAACGGAACACCGATGAGATATGCGAACTTGGAGATCACCATGTAGGTACCATTCTCATATAACGCATATCGGGAACGATCTGCAGTTTCCTCGCCATACAATACTTCGGCAATCAGCTGCTCCTCTTTCACAAGCCATTGTCCCCCTTTCGCGTTGATTCTCCTTTTTAGTTTATTATACGGGAATGGCAATGGAAAGACAACCATTCACCCCGGTATCCAACCAAGTTGACTTTATACTCCCAAAGGAGTATAATCCTTTTAAGGAGGTGGTAGTATGATCCGTCAGTTATTTCATGGATCCCCCAGCATCATAGAGAAGCCCCAATTTGGTTATGGTAAGGTATATAATGACTATGGCCTGGGATTTTACTGTACCGACAGTCTGGAAATGGCAAAAGAATGGGGCGTAGCTCAGAATCGGAACGGGTATGCCAACCGCTATGAGCTGGACTGTGAAGGTCTCAAAATTTTGGATCTGAACGGACCTTCTTTCAATATCCTTCACTGGCTCGCTGTGCTTTTGGAAAACCGTGAGTTTGATGTGCCCTCCGGACTGGCGCTGGAGGCCAAAGAATATATCCTGAATACTTTTCGCGTAGATTATCAGTCACAGGATGCCATCATCGGATATCGCGCCGATGACAGTTATTTTTCCTTTGCCCAGGACTTTATCAACGGCACGATCTCCTATCGGCAGCTCAACAATGCGATGCATCTGGGAAAACCGGGTCAGCAATTCGTTTTGAAGAGCAAACAGGCATTTGATCGGATGCAATTCCTTGGTTATGAAGTGGCTGATCATGATGAATGGTACGCAAAAAAGATGCTGCGAGACCGGTCAGCCCGACGTGAGTACTTCAGCGTTGAGCGCAACAAGCGGCAGCGTGGCGATCTGTATATCACGCAGATTTTAGACGAGGAGATGAAGCCCGATGATGAACGCTTACGATAAGGTTTATCTGGAGAAGGCGCGCACCGCCCTCGGGCGTATGCTGGACTTTGCGGTGCATGACCTAGGATACAGTCTGGAGACGTTCTACGGCCTCTTTTGGCCTCCGGTATCGCAGACCGATTTGGCCGTGGTGACTTCACAGTCATCGTTGGTCAGTCCGGAGTAGAGCTTGCCTATGATGTTCTGGAGCAATCCGGCATCAGCAGAAAGCGGATCAAACCAAACTATCCGGTTGACCGCAGCGTTGAATACTGGACCGGCTGGGCCCTGGCCTATTATCAATGGGAGACAGGACTTTCCTTTGAGGAGATCAATGCCTATATTCCCATTCGGCATGTGTCAGCATTTTATCATCCCTATCATGAGATGGATATCCGTCAGTTCTGTGATCGGATGAACGAGTTATACCGGGTTGCGAAACCGGATACCAACCTAAAGCTGCGCCGGCAGAAGGTGAAGCTCACCCAGAAAGAGTTGGCCGATGCGTCCGGAGTGCCCATCCGGACAATCCAGCAATACGAACAGCGCCAAAAAACATCAATAAAGCACAAGTCGAATACCTTGTGATGCTTGCCAGAATTCTGTGCTGCGACATAGAAGATATTCTCGAAAAGGTCGTATAAAAACCGCTCCCTCCTTTGCTCGGAGGGAGCGGTTGCTGGTTTATAGGTATTGTTGATATGGCTCCAGTGCAGCCTCGGCGCTCTTCAGACGTCGTTCCAAACTCCCATCCATCTGCAGCAGCTTAGCATTGCTCTGAACAAGGAGGTCATCCTCAGTGCCCAGTCTCAGAAAGCCGCCGCCAAGCGAAGGTAAGAGCATGAATTTTTTTGGGTTCTGCCTGTGCTGGGAACTGAATGGGAATAGCCTGTCCTTCTATGGAGATAATCGTGCCGGTGCCATACACCTTGTGGATGATGTTTGAGCCAGCCTGTAAGTGAGACAGGATTACTGCCCGGATTTCTTCCAGGCACTCAAAGTCGGCACGAGCTTGCTCATACGATTCCTTCAGTGCGGTTGCCTTTTCCATCCGCTCACGATGGAGTTTCTTTTCTGTTCCCTTGGGGTGATCGTACTGGATGCCATCATAGAGGTTATAGACTTGGGAGGAGTAGATCATGTCAAAAGCTAAGACATGATAGGCCGGATCCTCATAGAGCTGATCAGCATTTTCTTCGTATCGGCTCATGTGGGTTTGGAGCAATGCTGGTGAGTCCTTTATTGCGGCTACCAGTTCATCACACATCCGATAATACAAATCCAGTTTGAAGTTTGCGCCAGCTCCCCAATCATCGAGGAACTCAACACAGTCAGCAAATTCGTGAGCCTGGGTAGCCTTGTAGAGGTAATTGTGCTCTGGATCATGAAAAAACAGGTAAGCCATCACGGAGCGCTGGTCGTTAGTATATCTCCAGCTCCCAGGCGCATATTTTGCCTTTAATTCTTCGCTCGATTGGATGAATGCAATGATCTTCTCCTGCCGTTCCGCGAGATTTCCACCGTCATCAGCAAAGAGATCCCGGAACATTTTCCGAACGGTCTCCGGTTCTTCCTTTGCGTAAGATACTAAAGCATAGAAGGGCTGCTGGTTGGCACTGTCGATGAGGTTCTCGCTGGCCTTCCACGCCTCATAAAGCATTCCAGGTAGATCGGGTGCTTCCAGGTCGAAAGACTCACGGTATTGTGCAACTGCCGCCCATTTGTATGTCTCATTATTATCTGGATTATTGATGTACTCAAACTTTTCTATATAGTTGGAGAACAACTGGTTCAGCCGCATTTTATTCATATCGATCCCCCGGAGTGATTGTTAAATAGGATATATACTATTATAATCAGGTTGGAATGTATTGGAAAGGGCTTTTCTTGTCATGGAACAATTTCTCGGCTTTCATCTCCCCTGTTCACATTGCATGCGACAAAAATAGTCCTACACAACTTGTCCTCGGTCCGTTATGATGGTGGTACAAGGTCAAGGGGGGATAGACATGAAACCAACAGCAATCGATATCGAAGATTTTGTCCGGGATTTATTTCATTGGTTGTATATCGATTACGCTCATTGCGTTGGATACGCCTCACCGGACGACGAGAATGATTTTTCACCAAACCCCATTGAAAAGCATGGAAAACTTCAAAAGAAGACTTTGGCCAGGGCAGCGAAATCTCTCGGGCTGCCGATTGAGACCCTGATGCAGCTCGATGGACGAGAAATCAGTTCATGGATGATGAAATACCCCTACTTCAAACTTCGCTCTGAATTTGAGAAGGAATTGGAGAAACTTCGCTACGGCCCACGCCTGGCCGAGCATAGGCTCCTCAAAGCCATCTTGGGTGATCAAATACATAACCATGATGTTCTTCCGGTTCAGTACGATTACCGCAGTGTGTATCAAAGGCTGTTAGAATTGCTCCGACAAATGGATAAAGAAGTACCGGGGACATTCCACCAGGGGCAGCCATGCAGGGGTTGAAAATTGGAACAGCGCAGCTTTTGTCATTTCAGCAAGATCAAGGAGCTGTGCACTTCCTTTCTCGACATGGTTCAACGTGAGAACGAGTTATTTCAGGCGGCCCTGACCAACGATCTCTCCGAAAGCGACATATCCGAGTTCAACAGGCTGGCCTCTGTACTGGAATTGGAGGATCGCTATGATCCAGATCAATATCTTTATTATGATCGTCTTGTGAAGTATCGAGGGGTATATCAGTCGGAAGGCGTTGTTGAAATTGGCGACACGGTCAGACTGTCTCCATTTGGATCCTTTGCGCCATACCGCTGCGCGGAATTCCTGGACGATATAGAAACTGTCCAGAAGTTTGTGAATCTTTATCCCTCCATGAAAAAAAAGACATGCGAGAGTTTGCTATGGCGGTATCAAAATTTCAATTCCGCTTTAAGTGGTCTGATGCAGCGCCGGCACAACCGGAAACCGTAGAATTACCTGGGCTGGGTATGACTGTGGAAGTCGGACCAGATCCCTTTAACCCGCCGGATGAGACGGTAATCTTTGTGCCAAAGACGGACGAAGAACTTGGAACTGATAAAGAATATGTAGAGAGGTTGAAAGCGGTCTCCAGTTCCGCCTCAATAGGAGGACTCGGGTACCTTACACACCCTCAGAAGAGAGTGACCGTGAAATGATTGTCCGTGTCTGGGCGCGTTCAAATGCTCGTGGGGGTGAAGATGATGAGTAGCTGGACTCCACAGCAAAAGGCCGGCCTGGTTCTCAAGCGATTGATTCAAGAGCGCTATTCATCTCAGGAGGAGTTTGCATTGGACTACGGCATGGAACTGCGGACAGTGAGCAGATATGTAAATCAAGGGATCAATAAAATAAGCGTTGTTCAGGAGCTTGCAGATTTCTTTGCCTTAGAATTTGAGGATTTCTTTCGGATTTAACTGAACATATGAAAGTCGGACACTTTGCGATATCGATTCCCTTTGCCTGACAGACCGCAATACTTCCGAACCAGACGGTTTCCTCTCTGTTTCAAATACTGCTGCCGACTGCTGGATTTCATATACTTGATGTGCAGGCCGGAATGAAGCAGAGTCGTTTTCTCTTCATAATCTCCGATGATATACCCTATGTTTGGCGCATATCCGCTGTGTTGAATAAGAAACAGAAGTCGATCATCGTGTCTGACCCTTTGTATGCGCCGGTATTGCCTGCCAGTCCGACGTCCACCCGAGGTCTGACACAGCCGCGCATCTTTTCAGATACCTTCAGGATTTCGGTAATCCGCTTGTTTAACTCTTGCTCTGTCATAAGCCTTCCTACTCTGTACAGTCCGGGAAATCGGGTTCACTCCATGCCAGGAGCCGCGCTTTTGGGCGTAAAATTCCCGCTGCGCCTTCTTGCTACGCTTGTTCAGTGGTACGAACTGCATCACAGTCTGTCACTTCCTTCTCATTATGCGATTTTCGGTTCCCCAAATGGCACGGCAGGCATCCAGATAGTCTGTATAACCGAGCAGCATCATTTTACCTGGTAATTCATTCAGTGCCGCAAGGAAACGCTCCTGATCCCGCTTTCGTACATGGCAGAAGATGACCCGGTATGGAGAACCATCCCGCACATATTCCTCTCGAAAATGGACCCGCACCTGGTGCTTGATAAAAAGTTGGTCAGCCAGATACGCATCTGTATCCATGTATGCGTAGTAGGCATTCAGCAGTGAGAACCGCTCAATATCCTGATAAAAGTCTGTTTGTTTCAACGAACGCCTCCTATATGACAATCTCATTACAAATGTTCAAAATCGCTTGCCATTCCGAAATATATCGGGTATTCTGAAATACTCCGCTGCGGCGGAAATCATCCTGATGAATGGAGGCGATCCATATGTCCGTGATTCGGTTTCCTGTCATCGATCCTGTGGCCACCGGAGCGAATATCTGCCGGCTCCGGAAGGATCGCGGCCTGACGGTCCGAGATCTGCAGCACTATTTCGGATTTGAGGAGCCGCAAGCCATCTACAAATGGCAGCGAGGCCAGAGTCTTCCCAGCGTAGATAATCTCTACGCGCTGAGTGCCTTGCTCCAGGTCCCAATGAATGAGATCATCATCTCCACTTCTCATATTGTTCCGTTTCGAGCAGCAGGTTTCCGTCTGCTGCTCAGGTCATTTTATACTGGTACTTTTTCCGGTGCAGTGGGCGTGGCAGAATTTCAAAACCGCTTAGACCCTTATCCGCTTGTCCAACCTGGGGCCCACCGCGACCCCGGCTAACTGGACCTGAAGCCCCCAGGTGAGCAAGCGACTTGAAATATAGATTATCACATGCCATTCTGTCTGCCAACAGGGGGCGTAAGGTTGAATTCTGCGTTTGACAACGGTAAACGTGTTGTTGAAATGGCGGCAATGCGCGAACGTAGAGGGAAACGCCTGGCGACCCAATCATCATGAGTTATGAGCTCATTTCACATTCATGCAGATGCTGTCCTTTATCTGCGGGAGTTGCGCAGCCTCATAATTCATCTGCGCCTGAACCGATCATCACGCCTATCCATTCTGCCACGCCCACCACACCGGAAGGTGTGGCGTAAGTCAGGCAACTGTGGCCTTTTCAATGAAGTCGCTGAGGATCACCTCAAAGCTGTCGTTGATATCGAAGGGAGCCTCATATGCAACCTCAGTATTGACCAGGCACTTATCCAAGGCCATGGAGATCTCATCTGCCTTCTTGCTCAGCGCCGTAGCCATTCCCCGGATTTTATTCCGGTCAAAGTCGATGGTGGTGACCTGCGTCGCATCGCAGCGGTAGGAGACCTGATTGCCCTCGCCGTTGAATCGGAAGCCAGAGCCACCGCCGGCGATCGTCTTTTCGCTGTTTCGGAGGGTGGTCATATGGCGGAAGACTTCAGCCAACTCCTGGCGCTGCCGATTCAGCCCCACTTCACTGTCCATATCCAGATCCAGTCCGCTCTTGGCCGCATGGATTGCCTTGCTCAGCTTCTCCCGCTCCTCCAGCAGGAACATGAGGAAGGCGGCCACCTCGTTGGCGTGGCCAGCATACTCACTGGGAGCTGTTTCCTCCACTACAGCATCCTGAGCGTCGGTCATGACCTTGCTGCGCAGATGTGTGGTCTTGACCTTGACGATATTGCCCCACTCCTGAAGGATTCTGGTGGCCTCACACGTCAGGCTTTTGAGTTTATTCTGAAATCGAAATGCATCTTTCATATTCATGGATCATACCCCCTATGTCATGTCCGACGGAACGATTTGATGGGTTAAGCATACCGCGAACGCGCTTCGTTGTCATTGAACTGCTGGTTGAATCGCTCCCCCACAGTATCAAAATAAACCTACCTTTGAAGTGTCTCAGTCTTTGTTGCTGAAAGATCGATCTCGGCGTAAATCATAGTGCTAATTAAAACGATGGTCTATATTGAGACCATCGAGTCTCAACAACAATGCGCTGTACGGAGGTAGATGAAGATGCGGTATGGCTACTGTCGGACCTCAAAGCCAAAGCAAAGCATTGAGCGGCAAATTCGGAATATCAAGGCGGCTTACCCTGACGCAGTTATTGTGCAGGAGGTCTTCACCAGGACACGGCTGGATCGGCCGGAATGGCTGAAACTGATGCGCAGGATCCAGCCCGGGGATGAGATCGTCTTTGACAGTGTATCCCGTATGAGTGGAGATGCCAAAGAAGGGTTTGCCGCCTATGAAGAGCTATATCAAAAAGGGGTAAACCTTGTTTACCTGAAAGAACCCCATATCAATACTGAGACCTATAAGAAGGCATTGGAAAACAACGTTCAACTGACCGGCAGCAATGTGGACTACATCTTGGAAGGTGTCAATCGTTACCTGTTGGAGCTGGCCAAAGAACAAATTCGGCTGGCCTTTGAGCAGTCCGAAAAGGAAGTCCAGGATCTGCATCAGCGCACCAGAGAAGGAATTGAAACCGCACGCCTGAACGGGAAACAGATTGGTCGTCAGAAGAACAGTGTCGTCGTCACGAGGAAAAGCATTGAATCGAAAGAGGTCATCAAAAAACTCTCCAAGGAATTCGGTGGTAATCTCAGCGATGCCGAGATCATGCGCTTAACTGGCCTGGCCCGGAATACTTATTACAAATACAAAAGAGATCTCCGGGATGAGAATAAAGAGGCAGCTGCAGCTGAGTGAACTCAGCTGCGGCCAACTCTTTGTATTGGAGGTAATTCCACATCAGCGTGAATGCCATTCATCGGAAGTTATCTTCGTCTTCTCAAACTCTGAACATGATACAGGGCTGGATTATTGACGCAATGGCAACAATTTTGTTAAAATACGACTAAGGTTTTATCTGGGCACATGAGCGGAGGGAGTAGAAATGGCATCGTCATTATGTGAGAAAATTTCATTATCCAAGGTTCTCTCCAAGAAAACCGTAATTGAATTACGGAAAGTAGCAAGAGGATTCTATGTGAAAGGCTCAAGTACGATGCGCAAGGAGGCCCTGGTTTCTTCCGTCTTTTCAGCTTTGCTGGTACCGGAGCGTCTTGAGGAATTGTTGTATGTTATCGATGATGAAACCTGGACGTTATTTCAGGCAGCGTATGAAAAAGAATCCGTGACATTGAATGGGAGCTTGCCTGACAATTTCATGTTGCTGAAGGAACTTTGTTACCTTGTCCAGGAGCCAAACTCATATGAGCAAATCGTCTATATGACAGGCGAAATCAAGGCACTATTTTCTGAACTGATATCAGGAGGCTTTCTTCATCGCAGACAATACTATACCGAGCTCCATACGTATGCTTTGGCCGCGGTCAATCTTTATGGAGTGATTGCTAAGGCTGATTTTGTTGAAATCTATAATCTGCAAAACGAGCAGCAAACAAGCATTGACGAAGTCTGTGCAGTACTCCCCCGATATATTGAAGTCGGTGCCCCATATTGTTTGTGGGAAGACTACATTGTCAGTATCGAATTTGGCGAAAACAACTTCTCTGATGTCCAGGATCTGCTCCGCCAGGTTGGTAATAAACCGCGCTTTCTTCCAGATAAAACGGGTTTCCTCAAATATGCAGACTGGTACTTCTTTGAGCGCACACATCAGACAGAGGGAGTAAAGCGTTACCTGATCAATCATCTTCATGTTAATGAAGCAACGGCACTTGAGATCCTCGGAGAGATTCACTTCGCTTTTGTAGTGGAAGCCGGGATACAGGCTGTTGTTGACGTGCTGGATGAGTTCGGTATCTCTATCACAGATCCTCAGTTTGAACCGCTCGCTCAATTACTCGTTCAGATGTCCAACTCGACGCGCTTATGGTCAAATAATGGCCATACCCCCGATGAAATGGCAGACCTCATGCCCAGAATGGTTGATGGCATACGGCACAGCAAAAAAATCGGCCGCAATGAACCATGTCCTTGTGGAAGTGGTAAGAAGTATAAAAAGTGCTGTGGCAGATGACCTCTGCTCAGGGGTGGATGAAGGCAGGCGTATCATTCCTCCGGTGATACGTCTGCTTTTGAGTTTTCTCTTCCTATTGCGAGTATCAAAGATAGAAGGTAAGTAGTAGAACAAATAAGATAAGTGGGGCCAGAAAGACTTTCTGGCCCCACTTATCTTTACAAAAACTTTTTAGTTACTTTTCAGTGCTCGATAAAGGAAAGTCACAATTTGGGCTCGGGTGCAATTGGCTTCTGGACTAAAGGTGTTTGTACCAGTACCAGAGGTAATGCCGTCCTGAGCTGCCCATTGAACTGCATCGTAATAGTATGCCGTTGCGTCCACATCAATAAACTCAGTTATTTCCGTGGCAGCAGTGCCGTCATAGCGGTATAGGAAGGTAACGACCTGGCTGCGGGTACAAACAGTATCCGGACTAAATGTTCCCGCACTGGTCCCGGCCGTAATATTGTTTTCCACAGCCCACAATACGGCATTGTAAAAATAATCGCTCTCTTGCACATCTGCAAAAGGATTGGTTATCACTTGCGGCTGAGGGCTACCGGCAGCACGCCACAGGAACGTGACAGCCTGTGCGCGGGTGCAGGCGTTGTTAGGACTAAAGGTTGTGCCCGAAGTGCCGAAGGTAACATTACGGGCCACAGCCCAGGCTACTGCATCGTAGAAATAGTCTTCCGCATCCACATCTGTAAAGGCAATGAGCATCTCAAGTTCCTGAGCAAACACAGCGTTCACAAGTACCGCGCTGTCGGGCATTGTAAACCGATATGTTCTGCTATCCACATCAATGAGCTTCACATCATTGCCCTTTCCATCGGCGACAGTAAGTGTACGGAGTACATATCCCGCGTCAGGCTTTACTGCAATGGTCACGGTGTCGCCGGTTTTCGCGCGGCTTGGAGTGACCGTGATAGTGCCATGTTCGGTATCGGCTATCTCAACGGAATAGTTGACAGAATTGCTGCCACCGCCGCCCGTTCCTCCGCCAGACTGCTCCACCTTTATCATTAGTTCCAGGCGGATGGTATCACTATATACGCCGTCCAGCACAGCGGCAGCCCGGAGCGTTGTGTTCGCTGTAATAGCGATGGGGCCGGTATAGGTCAGGGCCTCGTCTTTACAGGGACAGGTGTCGTTGAGGGTGTACCGGATGGTTGCGCCTTTCGTGGTGGTGGACAGAGTGATCCTGGTTCCTTGTTCCAACGTCATGCCGTTGGTCACAACTGTACCGTCGCTCAGAGTCGCCACTACCGGCTCAGGCTTGCCATCCTGCACGTTCGTTTCGGTCATGGCAATGCTCACCTGGAAGGTCTCAGACAGTCCGGAAACAGGCTCTGTAACCCGAATCTGTCCCACGCCGGGCAGGTTGCCGGTGAGCGTAAGCGCTGCGGTTCCGTCCGCACCGGCAGTCACGCTCTGGTCGGAGAGACTCAGCAGACTGGGTGTCAGGTTCTCCACCGTTAGGGCGGTACCTGCCGCGCCGTTGACGAGGGTGACTGGCAGAACGCCCTCCTCATGAACCGTCAGAGCACAGTCCTCTGCCGTGATTGCGGTGGGGCGCTGGATCGGGGTAGCTAGGGCTGCGGTATATGTATTCTCCAAACAGGCGTTGGCATAATTTCCTGCGTTGGTGGCAATCGTCAGCGTGCCGGCGCAGTCCCCATCTACCGGGGCCACGGCAAACCGGGTTGCGTACTGATTGGTTCCCTCCAGATTATACTCCGCGTCCAGAGCTTTTACGGTAACAGAGATGTTTTCACCGTCCCGATTTAGGGAAATGGCATCCGCTACGCTTCCAATGTTCATGTACTGACTGAAGGTCACCTCGATGCGGTCGATATAAGCGATGGTATTCTCCACCGTGGGCGCGGCGGTGGACACCATGCCTACGTTCACCCCAAACTGGGGCGGCGGTACCGGGAGCCAGCCGGTATTCCCGGTGTTTTCGACGGCAGCAGGCACACCGCTGCTGTCTACGGACAGGTATCCATCCTTGGTAAACTTCACTTTCCACTGGCCCTCAGGGACAAACCAGGCATAGGCCCCATCAGCTTTCGTGATCTGAGGATTGAGCTGACTGTAAGTGTCGGCATTCCACAAACTTTCGCCGTCTGTTTCATTCTGATAGTACAGGGCAGCTGTTACCCCCGTCAGCCGGTTGGACGGCACCGCCTCGTATACATAGCCGGAGGGATCCAGAATGGGGATGGTCTCCTTGATCTCGCTCTCCACTGAATCGACCGAATATCCCCAATCTGTATAATTCTCGCTACTGTCACCCTTGCCAGTCTGATCGTCCTCCTCAGGCTCCTTGTCCTCGCATTTGGTGTTCTTAAAGGAGGTGTTCAAGGCATCCAGCCGCTTTTGAAGGCCTGCTGCGGTGGAGTTGATATAGTTCTCCACACTGGCCGGTGTATACAATGCGGGGGGCAGCTGATCGATGGGGATCGTTGTGCCGTTGGGCAGCTTGATGCCGTTTACTAAAGCGTTTTCGATTTCCGGAGTAAAGTACTGTTTACCGATCTCAGTGACCTGTTGCAGTAAGTCTTTCATAATGGTTGCCTTGTATTTCGTCATTTTCGAGGCAAATGGAATTTTATCAAAGGCTTTATCAAATAACTGATTGCCAATGACGGACATAAGTTTTGAAACAGCAGCTCCGGTAGCGCGGCTGGTTGCAGTATCCTGGTATGTCTGGATATCCTGACCGATTTCTATCAGTTCCGATGCCATTTGCATCTGCGTATCCGCATCCAGGCGGTCACTTCCATCCGGGCACTTGGCATCAAGAACTTTTCCAAGAGCGTTTGCGTCTATAAGCAGGACGTCTACATTCCCCTGGATCTGCATGCGCCACTGAATCTGCGCATCCGTCAACTCGATGAGGTCTTTGGTGATACCCGCAAGAGTCAATTTGTCGGTAATCTTCCCATAAGCATCAAAGATAGAATCCATTACCTCTGTCGGGATTCCCCTTGCGTCGGCCAACGAGATAAACTGAGCGCGGGCTGTAGCTGCGGCGGCTTGTGGGGCTTCGAAGTAATAGGTCTCCGTCAAAAGAATGTGCTCAGTCAGGTCCGCATACTGCATCTGAATGGCATCCTCCCGGTAGGATGCCAGCGTATAGAGCGTCTGCTCCATGTTGACCGGATAGAATCCGTTTGCAGCCAGTTGCTGTGCTGTGCGGCTCTCCTGCGTCTGCTGCAGCCGATACCAGAAAAGTGGGTCATTGTTTTCGGTAATCTTTAGGACACCCTGCAAATCATTTTCCAGTTCAGAAGCCTTCTGCACCTCAAAAGTCAGCGGTGCATTGTCGTTCTTTTCTCCGTCAATTTCTGTTCCTATCAGATCCGCCAGCGGCTGGGTATCCGATGTTACGAAGGAGAACATGTTGTCTTGGAACATTTCCTCCTGCACACCGAAATCATCAGATTCCTGAAAGGAATAGATAACACCGATGCCTTGCGGCGCGTCCTCAAAGGCATAGTACTGCTGGGTCCCAAGCCATCGACCGCTGCCCGCATCATAGGCGGTCTCTACATAGGTCCGGTGGCCGCTCTTGCTCTCCGTCACCACATAGACCTGATCCAACTGCGTATTGTCCCCGGAAAATTCAACCTGGAAGGTAAATGTGGGGAAATTTCCGGGCCACATACGGTAGGAGTGGGTATCCTGCGCCGTCTGATCCGCTGAACCGAAATGGAATACACTCTTGTTCTCACCGTTATCCCCGGTGTTATACATCGTCACCGTTTCCAGCACAGCCGGCATATCCTTGTCATAGATCACCAGCTGGCTGTCGATCTCAGCTGGCTGGTCCAGACCGGCTGCCGTCACGACCCCATGAATATAATGATAGGAAGAAGCATACAGCGGCTCTGCCAGATCACTCTAAACCTCGCCGCAATATCTGCGTTAAATTGTGTTCTCTCTTTTGCGCGGCAAAGGTGCCCTCGCACCAGATCTGCCGCTTCTTGAGGGCTTCCCGATAGATTGGATCGCTCAGGCGCGATAAATTCCGCTTCCGCTGCGCCGTAAAATAGCTGTGTTCCAGCTTCCGTGCGCCACGCTTGTCCTGCTGGCTCAGGCATTTTTTACGCAGAGGACAGCGTTGACAGTCCCGTTTGTCCGCCAGATACAGCCAGTACAGCCCGCTGGCACTGCGGTGGAGCGTATTCAGGTTCAGCAGCTTGCCGTTGGGACAGACATAGGCGTCCAGGCTTTCATCATATTGAAATGCCTCCCGTTTCAGTTCCACATTGGTGCGGTCGTGAAATGCCTGGGGGCGGACGAAGAATTGGATTTCCAGCTCTTTCAGCGCCTGGTGGGCCAAAGGAAAGTCATAGGCGGCATCCGCCGTTGCGGCTTGAATGGGCAGGATATTCCTGTGAACCCGCTCGATTTGATCCAGGTACGGCACGGAGTCATAGACATCGCCGGGCGTTACCGTCACATCCAAAATCACGCCGCAGTCCGTATCTACCGTCTGGTGAGAGAGGTAATGCTGCCCGCGTGGCTTCCCCGGACGCTTCATATGTCCGGCTTCCGGGTCAGTCCGACTTACCCGCTTCTTGGTCTGACGCCTATCCTTTTTGATCTGTTTGACCCGCTTCTTCCGCCGTTTTCCCGTTCGGCGTTCCAATTCCTCCAGCCCCTCTTCCTCGTAGGCGTCCAGTCGTTCCCAGTATGCTCCCGGACTCTCCGGCAGCTCCACCAGTTCCTCCGAGGCCCGGGATGCGTTGGCCTTCACATGGGTGGAATCCGTTCCAACCAGTCGTCCACTGGCCAGCCCCTTGGCGACACACTGCCGCACCACCTCCTCAAACAGACGCCGGAAGATCTTGCGAAAGTTTGGTTTCCGCCGCCGAAGCTGGGAGATCGTACTGTGATCCGGCACCCGGTCAAACAGATCCAGTCCCAGATACCACCGCAGGGCCATGTCAGTCTGGATCCGCTGCTCAATCTGACGCTCGGAGGGTATTCCGTACAGAAAGCCCACCAGCAGATATTTCACCAGCACCACCGGGTCGATGGGAGGCCGCCCATACCGCTGGCTGTACAGGTGAGCTGTTTCCTCATATACAAATCCAAGATCCAATACGGCAAAGTAAGACTTTTGAGGCTGGTACAATAAGAGCATGCCTCGCCACCAATGGCTTTTAGTCCGCTGCCAAATTTCACAGATGACAAGGTGGTGCATCCGGTAAACGCTTGGATTCCGATCTCTTCAAGACTATCCGGAAATTGGACGGATGCCAAAGCGGTACCAATAGCTACTGTACCCTCGGGAATTACCAAATTTACTGGTTCGCCCGTATAACCGACTATGGTCTGACCAGATGTGTCCATTACCAAGTCATATTCAGAATTTCGCTTAGAAGTGGTTTCTTGGACAGCCTCAGTTGCTGCTGCTGTGAGCTCCAGTCCTCCCGGCATACTGAGCAACATCACAGCGGAGAGCAATGCCGCGATCCTCGCCTCCAACGCAACTTCATATCCTCTCCTCCTTTTATTTTTCACAGAAAATTGCCAAATTCTTTCTATAGTTGCGTTCATTATATCATCGCCTGCTTTTCTTTTGTTCCCAAGAAACATGGGAACAGCCTCCACCCAAAAAGGGTGGAGGCTGCTAACGCTTTTGATAGAATTGTCCGGTTGCTTCCGCTATCTGAGGGAAATAGGCGGCGAAAACATGACGTAACTGCTGCTTATTCTGAAGTCCCAATTTATGGAGCACGCTGGTCTGCTGATTAGCAATCGTTTTTTCCGAGGAGGAGTGTAACTGGCGTCCCAAGCATATACCGGAACACAGACATCTCCGCTGGAGTCAGATTTTTCAGCAGTGCGGAGCAGATCAAATGAGACTGAGGTGTGACGCCCCGAGCGGTCTCCCGGATGGTAGGTACCAACAGAGGAAATTGACTTTTTTTAACACATAGGCGGAGGCAAGGGCTTCCACACTCGCTCTCACCACAGTTTCCGGCTCCTCATAGGAGGTAAGCAAAATCACCTTCGCCCGAGTCTCCAGACGAATACGCCGGGCTGCCATCACTCCCTCTACGGGATCTGTTGGCAGTGCCAGATCCATTAAGACAACATCAGGTTGTTCTCGTACCGCAGCCAGAAAGGCACTTTCTCCATCCTGACAACAAGCTATCAACGCAAAATCTGAATGTTCTGACAGACTCTGCTGAATCAAATATTGAAAATCAGGATCATCTTCTACCACCAGAATCCGGATTGGTTCCATCATCCGACCTCCTTCTTTTTACTGGAAACAGCAGTAAAAAGTACTGCCTTGTCCTGGTTCGGATGTCACCCGAATGCTGCCGCCGTGGGCACTCATAACATTCCAGCAGTAATAGAGTCCCAAGCCGAGATTATTCCCCCTGCTTTTGTTGTATAATATGGCTGAAAAATCTGATTTACTTTCTTTGCGTCCATTCCACAGCCGTTATCCGCTACCGTAATCATTGCATATCGCTTGCGGGAGAGGTTTTGATAAGAGATCGTCACCTCTCCGTTCTTGCCTGCGGCGTCCAGACCATTGGCGATTAAATTCCGTAAGACTTCCTCCACATGGGCTGGATCACACACCAGCATCTGAGAGTCACATTCAGAAACAAGAACTTTTCCCCCTTTTCGGCAGAAACATTAAATTCCTCCGCCAAACTGCGGAGAAGCTCCGAAATGTCACACGCTTCTGGAAGAAGAGAGATTTTTTCGGAGTAGAGCTGTGTTCGGCTGATAAACTGCTTGAGATGGGCAGCAGATCGACGGAGAATATCCACCTCTCTGGAGGATGCTCCCTGCGCAGCTAAAAAATCTGTACACCACTCTATTTTTGATAAATCGTTTTTTAATGCGTGCCCCACATACTGAGCATTCTTCTGCAGGACCCGGTTTCCACTGTTCCAGTCGTAGGTTTCCCTGCGAAAGCGAATCCCCAGATACCGTCCCGAAAGGCATGATACAGGAAGTATAGTAGGACAAACAGCACCACAATCAAATTAACTTGCCAGAGCTTACTGAGATTTGGGATACCCAAGGCGTGATAGGGAAAGGCAGACACCAGCCAAAACCACAGTGGAACCAGCAGACTGGCTGCCGCCAGCCTGCGCTGGTGATAATGGGCGCTCATTCGCTCTTCCAATAACGCATGAAGGATAATCCCGGTGCCGAGCAGCCCGTAGCACCAGTTATAGATTCCTACAGTCAGGCAAAAGGCGGTGTCGTGCTGGAAAGAAATCGTCTTTTGTGCAGGGAAATACTACGGCAAGCAGGAAACCCGGAAGGAACACCAGCATCTGCAGGCAACGAAAACGCTGAGGGTGCGTTTGGTCCAAATGGTGAAAGTATAAACAGAAAATCAGTACCGCCGGCATGGACAGATAGTAAAACACTGCACTGAGGAGTGAATATAGTATTTCTGAAAAAGCGCTGGTCCAAATCCCACTATCAATAAGAACGGGACCCAGAGTATAGAATAGATATTCCTTTAGCGCTCCTACGCTGAACAGCATCCCACTGCAGAAACACCAAATGTTTAACCGGCTTTTTGCGTTGGAAAACAAGATCATAGCAAAAATAGCCCAAATCAAAAGCGTAAGCACCAATAGCAGTTCCCCAGGGATTCCATCAGAAAAATGTGCAACCATGCAGGTTTGCCCTCCATTGCGATACCTCCTCTCCATACAATATCTTGCTTCTACTTTACCATAGGCACACAAGGAAAGTCAGTATATTCCTAAAAAATATAGGAATGTGAGGCGTGGATTTTCATACCCATATTCTCAAGGGAGCTATCATTTTATCTGGTGCGCACAATTTGAATTGAACCCGTCCGCTATACTGATACCTATCATCCCCCCGGCTCCGTGGTATTTTCGGGCAAAATGCTTCAGGTACCTTCCAAGCGAGACACCAGATGTGATAAAAACAACGGCCCACCAGGTGTGCTATTCCTGGGTGGGCCAGTTTTGGTCTCTGTGGGCAAACAAGTAATTAAGAAATATTTGGGCGTTCCAAACTTATGCCCCAAGAAGGTGCTATTTACAAAACTCTTCACCCACTTTTTAGAAATTGTCGTGAGTGAAGTTGCACAGCTGTTTGTTACAGTGGGAGTATAAAAATGTGTGCCCACGGGCAACTCCGCTTATTTTCTCCCTAAAAGCACTCAAGGCCGCTTTATTTGGGCGTACAACCCCCACCTTGTACAGGCTTTGGGTTCACGTTCTTGTAGACGGTGTATTTACTGGGGGATGGTTTCTCTGCCGCTTTTGTCTGAATAGTGCTCCCCATCAGGGCCTTCAGTTTCTCAATTTTCTTATCCAACTTTGGGGTAGGCTGTCCGTTGCGAGTTGCTTGTGCCTTTGCCTGTGTGAGACGTTGATATTGCTGTCTCAGCGAAAGTTCCTGTTTAGCCTTAGCCATAGAGACTCCTTTCCACTCCGATCATACTCCGGCAGAAAAATCCGCATTCTGCCATGTTGCCCTCATATGGATCCACGAAATATCTAATTTTGAACGAACTCGTTTCGAATTCACACCGGTTGCAACAACCAGGCATTCCTTGATATCTTTTTCCCTGCAATGCCGCTCCATGGCCTTAGCATGCTGTTGATCTAAAATAAAACTCCTGTACTGATACGGCATTACTGTCAAATCATCGTCAGTTAACACATAATCAATGAGAAGATGCTTTTTGGAATAAAACTTTCAAACGGTCTTGTCCAAGTTAGAACCTCAGTCAAT
>VOFD01001950.1_pt1 | contig 40700 bp, 44 predicted proteins | sample 5384101 | NCBI WGS metagenome assembly VOFD01 (sample SAMN12384723, study PRJNA508395) | human gut metagenome | isolation source: healthy gut C | host: Homo sapiens
GCCCGCCGTCATTCCTCGTCGAAAAGCATGGCTTCTGCCGGACTCATGTCATAATAGAATAGCTTATCCCGTTTGCGTATCAGCTTCAGGTTGTCGGTCAGGTAAAGTAGCAGCTTGACCATCACGTTCCTGCCGCGTTTGAAACCGATTGCCTCGTAGGAGGTCATGAGTGCCTGGAGCATGTTCTCGAATCCCTTAATGGGCTTGTCGCCAAAAGCAGCTGCAAGGGCTTCCCGGTGTTGCTCGATACTCAGGTCTGTAAAACTGGTCCGTGCTTTCGGTCTGGGGTGTTCGCTCACGGCATGACTTTCCGCAATGATGGGAAGCCCGGCTTCGTCTATCGTGAAAGCGAACGGCTTGAACTCCTTTTTTCTCGAATATGCAGGGCGTGCACCTCACTGATGCTGGGGTTCTCGTTGTCTTTGTTGATGACCAGCACCGTTTCCGCCTTGTTGCTCATCTCTGTACCGATATGCCCACGCACGTTATTGTCCCCTTTGTTCAGGTGCAACACGCAGTGGATATGCAGGTCGTATTTCGACGACCATTCCATCATTTTATTGATGACTTCCACGGATTCACTGGTACTGTTGATATCAAGCATCAGGTCGCGTATTCCGTCAATGACCACCAGCCCGTAGCCTTTGCTACGTCTTAGTGCATAGTCAATGACCTCTATGCGGATGGCAGGAGAATATTCGCGCAGGCAGATGAAGTCGAGCCTGTCGTTGTCCGTTGTGTCCGGAAGCCCCGCCAACTTGAGGATGCGCTCCAATACATTGTGGCAGTGGAAACGGCTCTGCTCCGTGTCCACATACAGGATCCTCTGCTTCCCTTCGGGCAAATGTGCCCGGTAGTTCAACACCTGTTTACCCGCCAGGGAAGCGGCGACAATGGCCGACACGTTAAAGGTCTTCTTCGATTTCGCCTTGCCTGTCGATGCGCTGGCGAAGTTGCCGAGCGTTGTCATCAAGTTCCGCCCCAGGATAATGTTAGTCCTTCTTTCGCTTTCCATTTTGTCTCCGATTAAAGAATGGTTCAACGGTTGCGGATTCGGCGGCCATCCGGGTCGCGTCGTCTATGGCTGGCTCGCAGTTCTGCAAGAGCCATTCATCCAGCTCCTCCTTGGCAAAATAAACCATCTTGCCTCTCGGCTTGTAGTGTGGAATCTCCTTGTTGGCGGTGAGCTTGTACAACATGCTTTCCGATACGCCGATATACACGCACGCCTCCTGGCATGGGAATACTTTCTTGGTGGAATAAAAGACTCCTCAAGCATCTCCAGCCTTTTTCAGCAGGTTTTCGACCGGTTCCAGTTTCTTCAGTACCGATTCGACTGTGGTGAGCCTTTCGCTCAGCCGTTCCATGAATGTTGTTCTGTTCTGCATTATGTGTATGATTAAATTTGACAATGAAAAAAGCAAGCCTCCGTCGGGCATTGCGCTGACGGAGGCCAAAGTTATGCGATGTGTCCGCTATATCCGGACGAGAGACAATGACACTAAGCAAGTGTCATGGCAACTCTCACGCTTTTACTTTTCACATGTTTGGTTTCTTGGCAGTTTCTTTCATTCATCCAGTTCGCTCACGGCTTTTCGGATGCCGTGTGCCACCGAGGTCATCTTATTTCTTGTCGCAGACAAAGCCGATGACAGACTGGTAGCCGAGACGGTACGTTTCCCGTCTTTCGACAGCAGGAACCCTCCGCGAGCGAGAACAGACTGCCAGTGCGCCTGTATGTATGACCTCTCAAGAAGGGCATCGAAGAGTACGGCCACATGGCGGATGTTGTTCACCCGGATTTGAAATCCCCTCTTGCAAGCAAAAAGAGCTTCCATATCCTCCATGCGGACTGTAGAAACGCAAAACAGATGATAAGTATTGGCGCAAGCCACGATACCTGTCATCTGTTCTTTGGTCAAATCACAGCCAAAAGAAATGGGTGGAGCATTCAGGGAAAAGCCGGTTTCATCCCGGTCGGCGGGAGAGCCGGGGTCTGAAATGTCATACATCCTTTTCAGTTCCATGCAGTTCTCGAATGAAAAGGTGTCCGCCACGAATAAAAGGCGGGTGCGTTCAGCCAGGTCGGTCAGAAGGACCTTGGCAATGTGAAGGTTCATTGCGTGGCAGTTCCGACAGACTGCGTTGTCGCAATCAATGTACCGGTGACTGTTGATGAAGTCATCCACAAAGCGGCCATACCGTTTGCCGCCTGCCACGACATCATGTAGATAGATTTCCCTCGCTTCAGCGAGCAGTGCGAAAAGTTCTTCCGCTACATCCTGTTCTGCCGCGATGTGACGGCAGTGTTGCTTCCCTCCAAAAAGAGAGAAGACCATTTTCTGGTCTGTTCATGTCGAATTACTTTTAATTGATTGATAAATTATGATAATAGGATGTACTTCGATTGCATGGACAACCGAAGCTACACCCAATAAATATGTCCGCAAATTTGACATGATAATGGATCTGTTGTCAGTCGAATAAACCGTTTACAAGATTGACTGCCTCGTCTTTCTTCTTGTTGATAATCTTTGCATATACCTGGGTCATTTTTACATCCGCATGGCCGAGCAATTTAGAAGTCGTGTAAAGGTCAGCTCCGAGGGTGAGCATCATCGTGGCGAAGGTGTGCCGACTGGTGTGAAATGAAAACCGCTTGTTGATGCCGGCAGCCTTGGCCCACGGTTTCAACAGGCGGTTTATCTCATTTCCGCTTGGCAAATCGAACACGAGGTCGTCTGGAGCCTTGTCTCCCTGCTCCGGCATCCATTTCAAGGCTTCGGATGAAAGCGGCAGGTAAATCGGTTCCTTGGTCTTCTTCATGGATACCGCCAGACGGTACTGCCCCTTGTCGATAAAGACATCCTTCCATTGCAGCCTCTTGACATCGCTGATGCGCAGACCACAGAAACAAGAGAACAGATAGGCATTCTTTATCTCCTCATATTTCATAGGCGTTGCGATGAGTGCCTTCACCTCCTCGATGGTCATGTATGACCGTTTGCTTTCAGGCAGACGGATCTTTTCCGACTTGTCTATTTTGTCAAAGGGATTCGACCTCATGAGTTCCGCACGGACAGCCGCGTTCAAGGCGCTGTTCAGCACCCGGTAATAGTTCTTGAGCGTGAAGTTCGACACTCGCTTGCCTCTCGGACGGTATTCCATCATCAGATAGTCGATATAGCCCTGGCAGAACGCCTTGTCTATCTGGTCAAGCGTAACCTTTTTCCCCGCATAGTCCTCGATAATGCGGATGGCCACCTTAATCTGGTTCTCGTCTTTCTTTCCCCTCTTTTCCTGATTCTCCTTGTAGGTTTGCATCCAGTCCAGCAGAAAGACTTTCTCCTTTTCGTTCTCAATACCGGCCTCGCCGTTGGTCATTTCGATAATGCGTTTCGACTTGATGGCATTGGCGGCATTCATTGTCGCTTTATTCCGCCTGCGTGCATTCTTCGGTTTCCGGGATGAGATACATCTTCAGATATTCATAGGTCCGTTTGCCGTTACGGTATATGTCCAGATACAGGCTCTTGCTCCCGCCGCCCAAGTCCTTCATCCGAAGGCGGACAGGCTCTTTCACTTTTTAGGTTGTCTTATTCGTGCCATAGGAAATCCCTCTTTGTTTCTTCTGCCACAGAGGTACGAATAATAATCACAAAACAAGGAACAAACGAGAAACAAAATTGTACCAAAAAGAACCAATCAACTGAAAAGAAAGAAAACAACTGCAAATAACAATACCCTTATAAATCCCTGTAATAAAGCCGTTTTATTTGCACTTGTTTAGCTCTTGTTTTCATTTTAGGGCTTTACTTTATAAATCTGGGAAATTGGAAGTACACTCAGGGATATAGGTTCGAAGCAACGTTCACACCCGAAAAACCATAAGATTATGAGAAAAAAATATTCACCTTAGCTTGTATGCTCTGTGCGGTCGCCTTGTTGTCCGCGCAAACGAAGAATGACACACACGCCGCCTTCCGGAAAACAAATTACAACGACGCTCAACGGTTGGACAGCCTTGATGCCGCCCTGCAATCCGAAGGTTACGAATGGATTGAGCAGGAAAAGTATATCGAAAAAGAAGAAAAATATCCGGCAGACATTACCTACCGCGCCTACGCCTCGCATCCTCAATACCGCATTATAGGCGATTGCATATACGACACGAAAGGAAATCTCGTGCGCATCATACGCCTTACGCGGGCCATGTTCACCGACGACCTGATGGAGCACATACGGACTGCCATTTATGCACAAGACTATAAACTTGGCAAACACGACATCAGCCAAGCCGCCCAAAGCACCCACGAAGCATTGAGGAGCGTTTTGGGACTGAGCAGAAGCGTACAAAAGCAACCGGCCACAGCCCCTAAAGGTTCCGCCATACGAACAAACAGCTATGGAAATGAAAACCTAAATGACGAAATGGCAAAACGCTACATCGAGCAACTGACATTGGATCACGAAAAAGACTTTGCCTATATTTATGAAATCACGCGGATGAACGACACCCAATTCAAGCTGCTCTTCCTCGACACTGAAGGAAAAGTTTCGTTCACGCTCAAATTAAGCTACGGAAACATGGACAAATACAAGAGCGGGTTCTTCCGCCCTATGTTACTCGAAACCCCACCATTCAGTATCGACGTGGCAACGCCTACGGGCATAGCTTCCACTCCATCCGGCGTGCACACGGGACAGATTTACGACATAGCGGAAAAAAAATCCGAAATTCCCCGGCGGAGAAGAAGCCCTCAACCTATGGATTGCCCAAAAACTGAAATATCCGGAAGCAGCTGTTGCACAAGGTGTGGAAGGGCGCGTCTATGTTCAATTCGTGGTTAATGCAGACGGCAGCATCTCCGATACAAGAATTATAAGAAGCCCCGATGAAAGCCTCAGCATGGAAGCCATTCGACTCATCCAATCCATGCCCCGCTGGACTCCGGGAGAAGTAAGAGGAAAACCGGTCCGGACAAGATTCAGCATGCCTATTCTTTTTTAAATTTAAGTGACATCATTATGAAACAAGTCATTCTATTACTCCTATCCTTATTCGTCTTCTGTTCCTGCAGTGAAGAAAAGAAATTGCTAAATAAGTTCGTCAAACGCTTCGACGCCAAAGAGTATGATTCCGCAGCCGAATACGTTCACCCGCGTTACCTCCCGCAACTGACGTTCTTTATCCGCGAAATACGCGCAAAATGCCCCGAAGCCTCACTTCGTGTGAAAGAGTGCGAAGTGGAAAAAGAAACAAGGCGGTCGTTCATTGTTGAAAGTGAAAATCCAATGGGAAAACGCATCCCCCGTATTGCAATGCTATTTTGGCCAAATAGGCCGCCCGCTCGACGCCGGAGGATGTTTTAGCGACAGTATATGGGTCTTAAAAGACGGGGATGCAAAGAAGCTTGCATTCAACTGGGGAATAACCTCGCATCCGGATACGGGCTTCGGCATTGCGTCCATCAAGAATGAAGGCGTAAATTCAATGAACATCCGCCGACGTGCCTCCAAAGCCTCGCCCATTGTCGCAAAGATGCCCCAAAAGGGAAAATACTGATAAATCAGGCAACCTCCACGGACAAATGGTACCACGGCTTTTGGGTGGACAAAAGCGGGCAGATCCGGGATGGCTATATCTACCGTCCCTCGCTTACCGTCACCACAGACGATTTCTTCCGCTTGGATGGGGAAAAAGCCTGGTATCCATGGATTGCCACCGCATTGCTTGGCGGATTGATTGTGTTCATGAGAAAAGGCTCATATTCGTGGATTTGGACTTTCTGCCTCTCCTTGCTATTCATCTTCACTCTATACCAAGCATTGGAGCGGCTGCTGTTCAATGTCATGCTCCTCAACCTGCCGGGTTGAATCCAACCTTACCAGAATCCATTAAAACCTGCAAGATATGAAACTACAAGAACAACTCGGGGCGCTCTACGCTTCTCACTGGGACTCCCTGAAAAAAGCAATGATTTCCTCGCAACAAGCTGGGAAGAAACCGTCCTTCCCATTCTTGCTTTCCTTGAACCACTGGGTCAACGGACAACCGGAAGAAAATTGGTACGCCGATGCCGACCTGCGCGTCATGGTCTTCGGACAAGAAACAAACCGCTGGACCGGAAATGAGGATACCGGAGACTTCGGCATCCTCCTTCCACGGTCTTCGACCCGGAAGTTTCCATGGAAGCCATAATGGGCATCTACGAGGACTTCTACGCCACTCATTACTCTGAAAGCGCTTTCCGCTACAATGGACGGAAATATGGCACATTCCACCACGGAGTCAACCACCTCGCGGGCCTCCTTACCGACTGTTTCCCCAGCAAACGCGTTGCATACCTATGGAACAATCTCGTGAAAGTGGGCAAGGCCGACGGGCGCGGCTTTTGCGGTGAAAACATTTTCCGCGCACAGTTGGAAGCATTCCCTATCATCCCAGAAGAAATACACATTCTTCGGCCCGACATACTCATATTCCTAACGGGAAGCTACGACGACATACTCGAAAGAGTGTTCAAGGAAACCACATTCACCGCGCTAGCGCCATTTCAGAGAGAAGAGGTAGCCCGAATCACCCTTCCGGCATAAACATTCCTGCATACCGGACATATCATCCAAGCGCACGGATAGGAAAAGGACAAAAGGAAGCATTCTACCAAGCAATAACCAATGACATTAAAATAACCTTCTTAAAATAAACGGACAACATGGGAACATATCGATGCAAATGGTGTGGCAAACCCTTTGATACCGCGACCGGCAAGCATTATCCTTATTGCAGCCAAAGGTACAAAGAAGAAGAAAAGCTGACGCTTTTACGACAACGGGAAGAAAGGAAGATGGCCGAAAAAAGGAAAGAAGATGAAAGGAAGGCCACGTACGAGAGACTTCGTGGAAAGAAAGAAGAACGCCCAACATTCTCCGCCCCGCAAAGAGCAGAAATACACACCGCACCTGACGAAAGCAGGCACAAGCCCAATACGTATGGAAGCTCATTCGACAAATTCATAGGGAAAACCATAGGAGGGCTTTTCATGGCCATCATAGCATTGGCGTTGTGTTGCAGTCTATTGCATTTCTGCACCCGCGACCCGGATAAAGCTAACGCCGAATCCACCATTATAGAAATAGGAAGTAACAATTAACACCAAACAGCCAAAACAATGGAAGAAAAGAAAATCAGTACATGCCCATTCTGCAACGGAGAAGTAACCTCTGGAGCAAAGAAATGCAAACATTGCGGAGAATGGATAATGCAACAATGCCCCATTGCATGGAATGGATAGGCATCACGGATAAAAAATGCCCTTATTGCTGTGGTGAAATCCCAATAGAGGACGTTGAACACGAACACGGGGAAAGCCAGTCCAAACTACAAATCGTAAGCAATACCACACGGTCAGACGACAATCCGACGACCGACATGCATCTCAATCCTCAAGCCAAACTTTCAGGATGGTTTGCACACTATTATGCAGACGTCTATTTCAAACATTACGCAGATTTTTTCAGGGAAATTGGGACGCAAACAATATTGGATCGGCTACCTCTTTTTATGGAGTCAGTTGCATTCCTCTCTTGACCATAGATACTGCCATAGGCCTTCCCGTCATCACCTCCATTTATATGCTGGGAATGCTTATCCCAAGCATCGCCGCCACCATACGCCGTTTGCACGACATTGGAAAAAGCGGGTGGTGGTATCTTATCTCACTATTACCCTTTATCGGAACCGTATGGCTCTTGGTCTTGCTTTGCCGAAAAGGAGAAACAAGTAGTCGCCCCACACAAACGAATGTGACCGACCTGCCCATCTTCTCCCTCATCGCCATCGTGACAGTTGTCGGTCTCGTGACGTCTCCTAAAGAAGGGAGCCAAGGCATCGTCCGCCGAACCGTCGCGCTTGAACTCGAAGATATAGACATTGCTGTCGGTCTCCACGATGCAGTCCGAACGGCCTTGGCTCTGCTCCTTCTCCGTATAGACCGTATAGACGCTGACCAGACGGAAGATGAGGTAGAACGTGTAATGGAAAAAGCGCTCCTTCTCCGACTCACCGCTCTTGCTGCGCATCGTGTAAGGAATGCCGGCAAGGAAGGAAGTGAACAGCTGGCGAAGCTGCTCCAGGTCGCCGGCACGCAAGGCTATCACTACGCTCCGTATCCAACTTCCCATGTCCTCTCGCGGCTTCAGGTAGTCCGAAGCCACCAAAGACACGAAGCCGTTCTTCACTTCGTTGTTCGGGAAGTCGAGCAGGAACGTGCCGAAATCCAAGTCATAATTTTTAATGGTCAGATAACCGCTCTGGTAAATCATCGGCAAAGGCTTCTCCACATCGGCCTTGTAGTCGATGAACTCCTCGGGACGGTAATAACGGCCGGTCAGTTCGTTCAAGTCCTCCTTCGTGTGGTTCAGCAGGCGGATGAGATAGGAAGGTGTACCGCTGGAGAACCAATAGTCGCGAAGCTGCTGATTCGCAAAGGCGTTCAACAAACTAAAGGGATTGTAGACATCCGTCAGGATGTCGCTGAAATGGTATCCGTCGTAGCGGAACTTCAACTTCTCCCGCATCCCTTCCGGCATCGTCCGGTATCTCTTGGCCAGTTCTTCTATCGGCTCAGCAAAATAGCAGTCCAATTCGTCCTGCGTAATGCCACACAAAGCCTCGTATTGAGGCACCATGCTGATGTCATTGGGCTGGTTGAAACCACTGAACACACTGACCTGTGAATACTTGGTCACTCCCGTCAGCAGGACAAACTGGAGGTCGTCGTCCGCCGCCTTAAAGACGGAATAAAAACCCTTCAGCACTTCTCGGTTCCAGTCTTCCAAAAGGCGCGTGTCGCCACCCTGACGTCGTCTTCAAGCCTGTGTCCAAGACATCAAGTATGGGTTTGTCGTACTCATCAATCAAAACCACGCAACGACAGCCATGGCGTTTGTGGGCCTGGGACAAGACATGTGCGAAACGATCGCCAATGGTGCTTGCCAACGGATCTTTCCCATATACAACCTCCCAAGTGGCAATGCAATATTCTATTTTCTGTTCCAAAGTGCCGGGCAGGGTGAAATTATCCCCATTGAAGTCTATATGGAACACCGGATATTCCGCCCACTCCGTCTCCAGCCGTTCCATCGCCAGACCCTTGAACAAATCCTTCCGCCCCTCGAAATAGCATTTCAGGGTGGAGACCAGCAAGCTCTTCCCGAAACGGCGAGGACGGCTCAGAAAATAAATCTTGCCGTTCTTGACCAAATTGTAGACCAACGCCGTCTTGTCGACATACACGTAACCATCCTCTATCAACTGGTTGAAACTCTGGATTCCTATCGGGTATTTCATCTTGGCATGTAGTTGAACACCACGTTGGAGAGCACCATCACCACGGAGTTGAGCGTGAGCGTCTTGGTCTGTGTCGTGCCCACGAAAAAGGCACGGAACATCACGGCCACGAAAGAGAAGAAGAACCCGAAGATGCGCCAGTCCAGATAGCTGAGCGCGGCCTCGACGATGTGGGGCGAGGTGACGATGGCCGGCAGGAGCACCGGCGAAACGAGCTTCGACAGCACAAAGGCGAACAAGGCCAATGCCAACACGAAATAAAGCCCCTGGTAGAAGATGCCGCCAATCTCGTCGTAATGCTTCTCGCCATTGCGGCGGGCCATGAGTATCTGGGCCCCGATGCCGAAGCCGAACCCCATCATGAAAATGACCATATAGTAGACTCCGGCAATGGCAGCCGCTCCCAACTCCACCTCGCCCACGCGCCCCAGGAAGGCCGTGTCGGTCATGCCTATCATCTGCTCCATCAGCAAGCTGACCAGGATGGGGTAAGCGATATGAAATATTTCCTTGGAAGAATAACCCTTCTTGGCGGGCAAAGATTGACTCGTCTCCATCGTGCTTGATTTTCAGAATTGGAACGCAAAATTACAAAAAGCACGACACACGGCCAACGATATACCGGAAAAAAGCCGGAAACATTTCCGCCATATTGCTTCGCCGGAACAAAAAAAACCGCTACCTTTATCGCAAAAAAGCATCATGAGTGACGGAAACTTCAATCGCAGCTTATTACCGCACACGCCCTACCACAGCGGGTTGCAGGCGGGAAAAGCCATGGCCCGCATGCAGGCCGTAAAGGCATTCAAGGACTATCTGGCCCGGCAAAACCCCTCCATGGCGGCAGCCGACATGGAAGAACAGGCCGCACTTTTCAAAAAGATACTCTCCGCCTACCTTTGAACGCCCGGCCGCGTTGCTGCCCGACCGGCCGCACGCGCCCGACGCCGCCAGCGGGGGACGGAAGAGGAAACTGCGACATCTTACCTTAACGGCATAGCAGCCTGATTCTCAATGTCGACAAAAAAATATTTCAAAAAAACATCGGAAAAAGCTTGGTTGTTTCAAAAAAACGCCCTACCTTTGCACTCGTCAAAACGAAACACCCCCTGAGAGAAGGGACAACGTGGTTCGGATTTCACTTGCCGGCGTCTTCGTCTAGCGGCTAGGACACATGCCTCTCACGCATGGAACACGGGTTCGATTCCCGTAGACGCTACTCCACATTCAAGGACAGGAAGAGAACAGAAAAGTTTTCTTCCTGTTTTTTTATACCTCCCGCCCCATCCTTTCAGCCGGGAAGCAGTACCTCTGCGGCGAAACCGGTTGCGGCCTCCCCGCACGACGCAACTGCCCCCCAATGCGGCGCATACCGCGATTGTACTCTGCGGCAAGTACTTGAGTACTTGCCGCAGAGTACGCTGACGCACTCCGCACGACGCGGCGACGCATTGCGCCACCCCGCCCGCGGCTTTCCCCATGCCCGCCCCTCCCATGCCGGAGCCTCGCAGACGGACAGGCGAAGCGGGCCGGCCCGGCAAACGGCCTGTCGCCCGCCATTCTTCCCTTTTTCAAAAAACCTTTAGGGCTTTGTTGGGCTGTAACCGGTGTTTTTCGTATTTTTGCATGTCAAATGGAAGACAGTCATGATAAGACCCGTAAAACCGGATGACGCTCAAGCCATCACGGACATCTATAACGAATACATCCTGCACAGCGTGGCCACGTTCGAGACCGAGGCCCTCACGGTGCAGGAAATGCGGGAGCGCATAGAAGGCATCTCCGCACGATTCCCCTATCTTGTCTTCGAGGCCGAAGGCCATGTGGCAGGCTATGCCTATGCCCACTTGTGGCACGAACGGGCGGCCTACCGCCAGACGTGGGAAACGACAGTCTATGTGGCGGCCGGACAAGCCGGGAAGGGCATCGGCACGCGGCTCATGCAGCAACTCATCACAGCCTGCCGCGAAGACGGATGCCACGCCCTCATTGCCTGCATCACACACGAAAACACGGAAAGTTGCCGCCTGCACCGGAAACTCGGATTCCGGCAAGCCGCACTCTACACCGAAGTGGGGCGGAAATTCGGCCGCTGGCTCGACGTGTCCGACTGGGAACTGCTACTGTAGCCCCATCCCGCCACGATCTATTATTTACCATTATTCGTCAGAAAACAACATGGACCAAACAACTTTCGACTTTACGAGAAAAGAAAACGCTGGATGCCCCATCCTTAACAATATCATCAACTCCAAGCTCATCGCCTACGTCATCGGCATCCTGCTGTGGGTGGAGGGCGGCATGCTGCTCTGCTGCATGGCCGTCTCGCTGTTCTACCACGAAGCCAGCTACGTCCACTTCCTCTACTCCGCGGGCATCAACCTTGCCATAGGTGGCCTGCTGGTGCTCTACGGGCGGGGCGCCAAGACGTGGATGACGCGGCGCGACGGTTATTGCATCGTCACCCTCACGTGGCTGATGTTCACGTTGCTGGGCATGGTGCCGTTCTTGTTGAGCGGCGAAATCCCCTCGGTGGCCGGCGCCTTCTTCGAAACGATGTCGGGCTTCACCACCACGGGCTTCACCGTGGTGGACCACCTGGACACCATGCCGCGGGGCATGCTTTTCTGGCGCGCCCTGACGCAGTGGGTGGGCGGCTTGGGCATCGTGTGCTTCACCATCGCCCTGCTCCCCATCTTCGGCGGAGGCAACCTGCAGTTGTTCAGTGCCGAAGCCACCGGCGTGCTGCACGACAAATTGCATCCGAAAATCAGCATGACCACCAAACTGATATGGACGGTGTATATCATCCTGACCGTAGCCTGCGTCACGCTGCTCTGGGCCGGAGGCATGGGATGGTTCGACAGCATCTGCCACTCGTTCAGCATCATGGGCACGGGCGGCTACTCCACCAAGCAGGCCAGCGTGGGCCACTGGAATTCGCCTTTCATCGAATACGTCACGTCGGCCTTCATGATTGCCGCCAGCCTGAACTTCTCGCTGCTGGTGCTCTGCCTGCAGGGCAAGTTCGGCAAGTTCCTCCGCGACGGCGAGACGCGATGGTTCCTGGGTTCGGTCTTGTTCATCACCCTCGCCATCACGGCGGCCTTGTTCCTGCAGCGCGACTACGGGCTCGAGGAGGCTTTCCGCAAGTCGCTGTTCCAAGTGGCCACCATCCACACCTCGTGCGGCCTTGTCACCGACGACTACACCCTTTGGCCGCAATACACTTGGTTCTTGCTCATCTTCGCCATGCTGGCGGGCGGCTGCACGGGTTCCACCGCGGGCGGCATCAAGGACATGCGCATCATGCTGCTCTTCCATGCCATCAAGAACCAGTTCAAGCGGCTCATCCACCCCAACGCCGTGCTGCCCGTGCGCATCAACCAGCACGTCATCCCCCAGCCCTTGCTCAACGCCGTGGCCACGTTCACCATCTTCTACCTGCTCTGCGGCATGGTGGGCTGCTTCCTGCTGGCCCTCTTCGGGCTGGACTTCCTCGAGGCCTTCACCACCTCCGTGTCCGCCATGGGCAATGTGGGCGTGGGCTTCGGCTGCTACGGCCCGGCCTACACCATGAGCGCCATGCCGGACATCTGCCAGTGGATCGTGTCCTTCCAGATGTTCATCGGCCGCTTGGAGCTGTTCAGCGTGCTGATTCTCTTCAGCCCTGTCTTTTGGAAAGAATGGTAAACCGCAAAGAAGCGACTTTCAACGCATAACTTATAACTCTCACCACTAACAAGAACATCATGCAGAACGAATTGCTATCATGCGCCGTCAGGGCGGCACTGCTCGCAGGAAAAGACATCCTGAACATCTACAACGACCCGGCGGCCGACTTCGCCATAGAACGCAAAGCCGACAACTCACCGCTCACCATTGCCGACAAACGGGCACATGCCCGCATCATGGGCGAACTGGAAGCCACGTCGATCCCCGTGCTGAGCGAGGAAGGCAAACACACGGACTATGCCGTCCGCAAGACGTGGAAGACGCTGTGGATTGTGGACCCGCTGGACGGCACGAAGGAATTCATCAAGCGCAACGGGGAGTTCACCGTGAACATCGCCCTGGTGAACAACGGGACGCCCGTCATGGGCGTGATTTACGTGCCGGTGAGCCGCACGCTCTACTTCGCGGAAGACAACACGGGGGCTTACAAACTCACGGACGTGGACTACCGCTCGGCCGGACTCTCCATCGACGACCTGACGGAGCGCGCCGACCGGTTGCCGCTGGACCAGGCCGACACGAAGGGCTTCGTGGTGGTGGCTTCGCGCTCGCACCTCTCTCCCGAAACGTCGGACTACATCCGCCGCCTGGAACAGACGTATGGCGACGTGCACATCATCTCGTGCGGAAGTTCGCTGAAAATCTGTAGCGTGGCCGAAGGAGCAGCCGACATCTACCCGCGCTTCGCCCCCACCATGGAGTGGGACACGGCAGCCGGACATGCCATTGCCCGGGCCGCCGGAAAAAACATCTACCAGACGGATGAGAAAACGCCCTTGCGCTACAACAAGGAAGACTTGCTGAACCCTTGGTTCATCGTGAAGTGAAGCACCGCCGCGGGCGCTCCCGACCGTGCCCCGCATGAAAAAGACATAGCCCCGCGCGACACCCTTGACAGGTTCGCGCGGGGCTATGTCTATGCTTCTGCAGTCCCGCTTTTCTGGCTATCCGGCACCGCCACCGGCCTCTGCCGCACGCGAGGCCCGCCCTTTCCCCTTCTCCGTGGCGGCCACCACCCATATCCCGGCTTCGTAGAGCAGCCACATGGGGAAGGCCACGAGCAAAAGCGTGAACACATCGGACGTGGGCGTAATCACGGCGGCGGCCACCAGGACCACCACCACGGCGTGGCGGCGGAAACGCCGCATGAAGGAGGATGTCAGTACACCGAAACGGGCCAGGAGCCAACACAGCACGGGAATCTCGAACACGATGCCCAGCGTCAGGCTCATCATCAGCAAGGTGTCCATGTACGACTGCAGGGTGACGGTATTCTCCACTTCCGCACTCACCTGATAAGTGCCGAGGAAACGGAACGTGAGGGGGAAGATGAGGAAATAGTTCAGTGCCGTCCCCAACAGGAACATCACATAACCGGCTCCCACCGTGCGCACGGCATAGCGCCGCTCGTTGTCGTAAAGCGCTGGAGAAACGAAGCGGAACAACAGGTAAATCACGTAAGGCGAGGCGCACAACAGGCCGGCATAGAGCGACACTTTCATGTGAATGACAAACTGTTCGGCCAAACCGGTGTTGATGAGCCGCACGGAGAAGTCGCCCGGCACCATCCCGCTGACGCCCCACTCGCGCCCCAACCATCCCAACAGGCGGTAGGTGCAGAAATCGGCATCTTTCGGGGCCAGGACAATGCGGAACAGCGCGTCCTTGAAAAAGAACGCCGCCAAGCCGCACAAGGCGACCACGACGGCGGCCTTCAGCAGACAACCGCGCAGCGCGTCGAGGTGGTCCCAAAAGGTTCCGGTGGCTTCGCTGTCGTCAGGACTTCCCATCCTTTGCGTTTTCCTCCTTCACGGCCTCTTTCTTGTCGGCCTCTTCCGGTTTGTCCTTTGGCGATTCCACGCCGTTCATCCCGTCTCTGAAACTCTTCACTCCCTTGCCCAGACCTTTCATCAATTCTGGAATCTTCTTCCCGCCGAACAGCAGCAAGACGACGAGCAGGATGAGCAGAAGTTCTTGTGTTCCTATTCCGAACATAACGCTTGCTCCTTATTTATAAATGACATACTTGATGAACAAATATCCGCCGACTACTTGCAAGGCCATCCCGGGCAATCCCATGCGGAAATCTTGCAGCGCCAGGAACATGTCGCCCGACATGACCCACTCGCCCAAAGTGCCCAAGACCTGATAAGCCAGCACGACGGCCAACAAAAGCAAGAGGCTCACCTCGCGGAACCTTGCGGCAGCATAGCCCGCGGCCATAGCCAAGAGGACCGACTTCAACAGAATGGCGGGCAGCACTTCCGGCTGCGGCATGCCGAACATCCAGGAATTAACCAGAGGGGAAAGCACGGCAGTGAGCAGCCCCACGCGCCAACCGTATTTATACGCACCCACGAGGGTGAAAAAATAAATGGGCAACCAGGTCATGCCTCCCTGCGGCACCAGGTGGAACAATTGCGGCAAGAGGATGTTCCCTGCCACGAACAATGCGGCCACTCCGTAGGTCCGCTTCTCCGTGTAATCCGGAGCATAGAACTTCACATTCATCATATTCGTTTTCTTTCTTTTAATAGTTATACTTCATTTCTCCGCACCACGCGGCGCACGCGTCTCCATAAAACGGCGAATCAACGGTAAGCATTCTTCCGCCGTGGCCGCATCGCGACACAAGGTCTCCACCGGACACCAGCCGTCGCCCGCCCTGTTGCGGATGGCAGGCACCCGCTGCGCATACGTCACCGGGATGCCGACCTGGCGGAACATCTCGCACGCCGGTTCGCTGACGACATCGGCATACACCTCTTTCACCCCGCCGAGCACCATCAGTGCGGCAGCCCCCTTGCCCACGACCTTGTCGGCAACTTCCGCGCCGCGGAGCAAGAGCGGGTGCTTCATCAATAAGTCATACAAGTCTGCCACACCGCGCTGCTGGAACGTGTGGATGTTCCCGTTCCGCAACACGCAGGAGCACTCCTGGCTGTGAAGCATTCTTATCAAATCTTCCATCATCGCCACCTCCCTATAACGTCTCCTGCTTGAGTTTTTCCACGTAAGCATCGATGCGGTGCAGTTCCTTGGGAATGTCTATCCCCTGCGGGCAATGCGGGTTACACTGTCCGCACCCCGTGCAATGGTCGGCCTGCCGGAGCTTGGGCACACTGCGGTCGTAGCCCACGAGATAGACGCGACGCGCCTTGCGGTATCCCTCGCTCTGCGAACTCTGCGGGATGTTGCCCTCGTTCAGGCATTTGTTGTAGTGCAACAGGATGGCCGGGATGTCTATCCCGTAAGGGCAGGGCATGCAATACTTGCAGTCGTTGCAGGGGATGGTGTCGAACTGCATCATCAGCGAGGCCGTGTCCAAAAGGAACTGGATTTCACTTTCCGTCAGCACTTTCAACGGGGAATACGTCTGCACGTTTTCCCTCAGGTGCTCCATGCGGGTCATGCCGCTCAACACGGTGAGTACGCCGGGATAGCTTCCGGCAAACCGAAAAGCCCACGAGGCCACGCTCTGCGCCGGTTCGCGTTGCTTGAGCCGCGCCACGATGTTGTCCGGCACATTGGAAAGCCGTCCGCCCAACAATGGTTCCATGATGATGGCCGGAATGTTCCGCTTGGCCAGTTCGCCATAGAGGTATTCGGCGTTGGTGTTGCTCCGGTTGATTTGTTTGGCAAACTTCCAGTCCAGATAATTCATCTGAATCTGCACGAAATCCCACTTGAACTCGTCGTGGCGCGACAACAGGTAGTCAAACACCCGTATGTCGCCGTGATACGAAAAGCCCAGATTGCGGATTCGTCCCGCCTCGCGCTCCTTGACGAGGAAGTCCACCATGCCGTTATCAAAGAAACGGGCATTGAGCAAGCCCATTCCGTCGCCGCCTCCCACGGAGTGCAACAAGTAATAGTCTATGTGGTCCACTTGCAGTTCCTTGAACGACTGGTGGTACATCTCCATGGAAGCCTCGCGGCTGAAGTTCCCGAAATTGGATAGTTTGGTGGCCACGAAATAGCTGTCGCGCGGATGGCGGCTCAATGCCACGCCCGTGGCGCGTTCCGACAAACCTTGGCAATAGGCGGGCGAGGTGTCGAAATAGTTCACCCCGTGCGCCATGGCGTAATCTACCATCTCGTTCACCATTTCCTGATCAATCTCCCTTTTCCGTTCCACGAAAGGCAGGCGCATCATGCCGAAACCCAGGAGCGACACCTTGTCGCCCGAAGTGGGGTTCGTGCGGAATGTCATACTGCCTGCGGCTTCCCCTTCCGTGGCGGAACCGCCCGCGGCGCCGCCTTCTCCGGGCTTGCAGCCATATATGGCCGCCGAGGTGGCCGCCGCCCCCGCCCCGAGAAGTTTGAGGAACTTGCGGCGCCCCATCTCTTTCTTCTTATTGTTTTGTTCCATTGTCTATGTTCTTTTTAGTTAGATAAAGCTGTGCACTTCATGTCCTTCCACGTGAATGGCGCTGAAAGGACGCGCGGGACACAAATTCTCACAGGCACCGCAACCGATGCAACGCTCATCATTCACCACCGGGAGCTTGGGCGAATCCGGCTTCCCGGCCACCGACGGCACCATCTGTATCGCGCCGGAAGGGCAATGGCGGGCGCAGTTGCCGCACTCCACTCCATCGGTATTCACAATGCAGTTCTCAGGATGGAACACGGCATGGCCTATCTGGATGGACGACTTGTCGGCCACTGTGATGGGACGTATCGCCCCCGTGGGGCACACCTCCGAACAGCGGACACACTCCGGACGGCAATAGCCACGCTCGAAAGACACTTCGGGCTGCATCCACGTGCCCAATGCGGCCGATGGGCGCAGCACTCCGTTCGGGCAGGCCGACACGCAAAGCTGGCAAGCCGTGCAATGGTCGGTGAAATGGCGAAGCCCTTTCGCTCCCGCCGGTTTCAAGGGTGTCTGCCGCTCCGGCACCTTCTTTTCTTCAATGGCGGCCAGCCCGCCGTCCACCTTCTTCTCCTGGGCCCTCAGCCACGAACCTGCGGCAAACAGCGAGGCCACCGTCAGGAAACTGCGGCGCGAGCTGTCGGGCGCTCCGCCCCCTGCGGCGGCGGCCGTCTTCTGCGCCTTCGGATGCGCATACCGGATGGCACCTTTCGGACACTTGGCGATGCAGTCCATGCAGGCCACGCAACGGCTGTAGTCTATCGCGTGCTCCTTGATGTGGATGCACGACGACTTGCAATTGCGCTCGCAAAGGTTGCAGTTGACGCACTTCGAAGTGTCGATGACCGGCCGGAGCCATGCGTAGCGCGACAAGAAGCCCAGCAACGTGCCCACGGGGCAAACCATGTTGCAATACGTGCGCCCGTTGCGCCAGGCCAGCACCACCAACACCGCCAACGTGAGCACGGCCACCACCAGCGTGGCCCCGCCCCTGATCCACACGTCGGTCTCATAGAAAGCATAGCTGTCCGCCCGCTCGGCAAAGTAGGCCAAAGCATTGTTTCCCCAACGGTAAAGGGGGGCCAGCAGATTGGAAGCCATGCGCCCGTATGCGCTATACGGCTCCACCAGCCCGGCCCAACTAATCAGCCCCGCCACGGAAAACACAATGAAGACCAACAACACGGGCCAACGCAACCACGACAAAGCGGGAGAATAACGGAAACGGTTCTTCTTGAACCGGCCGCCCATGCGCGACACGACATCCTGGAACACGCCCAACGGACATATCACGGAGCAATACACCCGGCCGAAGAGCAGTGTCAGCACCACCAGTCCCACCACCACGGCCACATTCAGGGCCAACAAGGCCGGGACGAACTGCACCTTGGCCATCCAGCCAAACCACTCGTGCCACACCCCCGTGAAGTCGAGGAACAACATTGTGACCAGGAAGAAAAAAATGGCAGCCAACCACTGCCTGATTCTTTTTAATACCATAACCACTTAACAAACATTCATACCTTTTTATATAAAACACTCTGCATTCAGGGAAGACGCTTCTTCCGTTGCTGCAAAAATACTACTTTCCGCCCACATGCCCAAGAGCATTTTCCCTCTATTACCTACCAATTTTACAGAAAGAAGCGCCAAAATGAAAAAAGAAAGAACCTTCGGGACATTTTTTCTTTCCCTTTTATATTGCGGATAGCGAGAAAAAAGCTTATCTTTGCCCAGAAAACAACCACAAAAGGAACATCACTATGTACAAAGCTACTATTGGGACCAATGCCGGAAAAGTATGGCATGCCCTCCAAGAAACCACAGAAATAACGTTGCCCGATCTGGCACGCAAGTTGGGATTGAGCGTAGAAGACGCAGCGCTGGCCATAGGATGGCTGGCACGCGAGAACAAGATCTTCATCCGCCAGAAGGATGATGAGATCTGGGTGTCGGAGAAGCCCGAAATCATGTTCAGCTTCGGATAAACCTGCACACGGCAATACCTTCTCACGAAAGAAGGTCCATATACAAACAAGAGCCGGAATGTTTTTCCCCGTGAAGAGCATTCCGGCTCTTGTTTTTGCCTGCCCCTGCCCTCCCCGGCCATGGACGCCCGCCCGCCATGCGTACATCAAAAACGAAAGATGGTCGATTTTCCTTGCATACGTCCAAGCTACTCATTACATTTGCGCAGACTAACCAACAAAAGCAACGACTATGGACAAAATCAGGAAAAAGATGGCTCATGCCATGGATGGTCTGCCTGCTCATCTCGTGCTCGGAGGACAATTCGAACATCCGGCCCGCTTTCGTGTTCGAGGACGGGACGGAAGTCACAATCGGTTCCGACGCCGGCGACCAGACCCAATTTGCCTTCAACAGTTCCGCCACATGGAAAGCCAGCGGACAGGCCGAATGGTATTCCCTTTCGCCCACATACGGCAAGGGAGGCGACGGCCTCATCACCGTCACGGCCACAGCGGGAAACTATACGGGAGAAGAACGCAAGGACACCTTCACGCTCCGCTCCGGCAACCTGGCCCGGGCTATCATCGTCACCCAAGTAGCAGGGAAATACGTGAAAGCGGAGCAAAGCGAATACCACGTCGCGGCCGAAGGCGGATACTTGGAAGTGAACTTCTCGTCCAACCTGAATTCGCAAGACATCGTCGTCTCCTCGGAAGCCGAGTGGCTGGCGCAGCCCCAGACGAAAACGGCCATGGCCGAAGCACAGGAATACTTCGTGCCCCTCTCCGTCCTGCCCAACACCGGCAACACGAGCCGCACCGCGTACCTTGACTTTTACTACCAGGACACGGCCGGATACGACATCCTGCTGACGACCGTCACCATCACGCAAGACGGCAACGGGTCCGGCTACTCGTCTTCCGACTATTCCGCCGACAAGACGCTGCGCGTCATGCAGACGGCCACAGCAGGTAGCGGCATCCCGTTCGTGCTGATGGGCGACGGCTTCGTGGACACCGACATCGCCGACGGCACGTATGACAAAGTGATGGACCGGGCACTCGAGAACCTGTTCTCGGAAGAACCCATCCGCTCGCTGCGCGACTACTTCACGGTCTACGCCGTCACGGCCGTGTCGAAAAACGGAGAATTCGGAAGGGGATATGAAACGGCCTTCGGATGCCAGATGGAAGGCAACGGCAGCACGGGCATCTCGGGCAACGAGGAAACCGTGGTGGAATACGCACAATGCGTGGAAGGCATCGACATGGCCAACACCTTGGCCGTCGTGGTCCTCAACAGCACGGAGTATGCCGGGACGACCTACTTCGGATTCACCAATTCGTCCGGCTCCTCCTACAACGAGTTCGCCATCGCCTACTGCCCCGTCATCAACGGGCTGGAGGACGAGAAGTTCAGGCAGGTGCTCACCCATGAGGCCATCGGCCACGGCTTCACCAAGCTGTACGACGAATATGCCTATGAAGCATACGGAGCCATCCCGCAAACCGAGGTCCTACAAACGCAATACCTGCAACGGCTGATGGGATGGGCGGCCAACGTGGACTTCACGAGCGACCCCGACAAAGTGCTATGGACCAAATTCCTCCACGACGACCGCTATGCCGGCGAAGGGCTGGGCGTCTTCGAAGGCGCCTGCACCTATTGGTCGGGAGCCTACCGCCCCTCGGAAGAAAGCATGATGAACAACAACACCGAGGGCTTCAACGCCCCGTCGCGACAGGCCATCTTCAACCAGGTCATGAAGTTGGGCGAGGGCCGGACGCCGGACTACGAGGAGTTCGTGGCGTTCGACCGCCAGACGGCAACCGGCAGCGGCGCCAAGCGCACCGCCAAGCAGAGGAGCGCCGCCAAGGCGTTCGCCCCGCCGCGCCTGACGAACAAGAAACTGTTTTAAGGAACGGGCGGCAAGGCAGCAACAGGTTTTCCGCATCATTATGCTTTTTTACGGAGCCTGCGCCTTGCCGCCTGCTTTTTTTGGCGTACCTTTGTCGCGCGGCCGGGCGGCATCCGGCCGCTTTATTCCACTCTAACTTACAACTACATCATGTTCAAAGAAAACAAAGGAGAAGTGTTGCACGGCATATTGCTTATCGTGCTGTTCTCATTTTCGGCCTTCTACATTGCCGAATTCGACTTCGTGAAGAAACTCTCGTTCAGCCCGCTGATTGTCGGCATCATCCTGGGCATGCTCTATGCCAACAGCCTGCGCAACAAACTGCCCGAGACGTGGGTGCCGGGCATCAAGTTCTGCTCCAAGCAAATCCTGCGCACCGGCGTCGTGCTCTACGGGTTCAAGCTCACGTTCCAGCAAGTGGTGGCCATCGGCCTCCCCGCCATCACGGCCGACCTCATCATCGTGGCCGGCACGCTGCTGCTGGGCATCGCGTTCGGCCGGCTGTTCCGCGTCGACGGGCAGACGGCCCTGATGACCTCCACCGGCAGCGCCATCTGCGGGGCGGCGGCCGTGCTCGGGGCGGAGCCGGTGGTGCGGTGCGAACCGCACAAGACGGCCGTGGCCGTGTCCACGGTGGTCATCTTCGGCACGCTTTCCATGTTCCTCTACCCTGTCATGTACCGCGCCGGGTGGCTCGACGGATTGAGCGACCAGGCCGTCGCCGTCTACGTGGGCTCCACCCTGCACGAGGTGGCCCACGTCGTGGGAGCGGGCAACGCCATCGACGCCGCGGGCGGACAGGTGGCCGACGCCGCCACCATCACCAAGATGATCCGCGTCATGCTGCTAGCCCCCGTGCTGGTCGTCATGAGCCTCTTCCTCTCGCGCCGCCGCAAGGGCAGCGCCACCGGCCCCGTGCAGAAGAGCAAAATCACCATCCCTTGGTTTGCCTTCTACTTCCTGCTGGTCATCGGCCTCAACTCGCTGTTGCAGTCGGCCACGTTCATTCCTGCGGAAACGCTCCAGGCCGGCATCGGTTTCATCAACAACGTGGACACGTTCCTGCTCACCATGGCCATGACGGCCCTGGGCGCGGAAACCAGCATCGACAAGTTCAAGCAGGCCGGCGCCAAACCGTTCTATCTGGCCGGCGTACTCTATCTCTGGCTCGTGCTGGGCGGCTATGCCATCGTGAAACTGCTATTCTAAGCCAACAAACTTTCCTGAAGCGCGCGGTGCGCGGCATGTTGCTTTCTCATGAAGACGAGAAAGCGGCATGCCGCGCACCGCGCTTCTTTTCACAATCAATATTTCCTTACATCATATTTCCCGCCACGTGGCACCGCCGCCACAAGGGTCGCAAAGCCATCGCGCGAGAAACGGTCCCCGACCGGACGCCGCCCCATCCGCCATGCTACGGGATGCCGTCCGCAATTCCGTCCGTTCCTCTGCGGAAAGCGGGCAAACGCCTTGCGGAGTCCGGAAAAGTACTTTCCGCAAAGTACGCGAGTACTTCCCGCAGAGTACGCCGGCCGGCTCCGCAGCCCGCATTCCGCCATCGGGCAGGTTCGGGCGCGGGCATGCCCGATGGCGGCCGGGCATAAACCGTAGACGGGCATGGCAAGAGGGTACGGTCGGAACATCGCCGTCGGACGCCTTCGGGATGAGAGGCGACATCGCGTGGGGCGCCTTCATCGGACGGGAAGCATTCCTTGTTCTTTACAATTCAACCCTCCCGCCCACAAAGGCATGCCTATGCCCGGCCCCATCCCCCGGCTTCACCGGACGCGCTTGCACTTGCCGCTGGCCGACCGGACGCGCAGACGGATAATCTCCGTGCGGTGGAACGACTTCTCGGCATACTTCGCCCCCACGGCCAAATGCTCCGGACAATACTTCTCCAACAGCAATTGCAGGGCGTGCATCCGTTCGTCGGCCGACAAGCCCACCTCCGCCCGGCACGACAGCACCACGGAAGAATAGTTGGTGGTGAACTTCTCCGGCACCACGCCCGTGGCGCCCACAACGCAGAACGACACGTCGGGGCAAGCGGCAATGCAACGGAGCTTCCGACCCTGCGGGGCACAATGGATGTAGATGCACTCCTGCCCGTCGTAGACGAAATTCACCGGTATGCCGTAGGCACCGCCTTCGGGCGACACCATCGACAGCACGCCGTATTCCCCCTGCCGCAACAGGGCCATGGCATTTTCTTCCTCCAACAGACGGTCCTGCCGCCTCACGCTACTATTGTCATATTTCATAGCCTTATCCTCTTTTTTTAATCTTCAAAACAAACATTTTCCCTCACTCGAAAAAGGAGCGCAACAAGACGGGCACGTCCACCCCTTGCTCCCTGATGTGCCGCAGGCGGTCTTCGCCCGCTTCCGACAGGGCAAAACACATTTGGCGCTTGTCCTGCTCGCCCAGGCTGCGGACGAGCAATCCTTTGCGCTCGGCCGCGTGGATGACTTTCGAGGCGTGCGACGAAGTCAGCCCCGTGCGCTCCGCGATGGCGCCCGCCGTGACGGTTTCCCCGGCAATGCTGCAAAGCACCATCGCCTCGTTCAGCGTCAGCCCGTAGCCGGACAGCAAGCTGTTCTCCAACTGCGCCAAGGCTTGGAATAAATCGCGCATGACGCAGATACATTTGATTTTTTCCATATCCGTTTCCTTTAAATAAACAAGTTCACGTTGGCCCGGTCGGCACGCTCCATGTAGGTGGCCACTCCGCCCACCGTCACGCCGTCGAGCAACTCTTCGCGCTTCACGCCCATCACGTCCATCGACATCTGGCAGGCAATGAACTCCACCCCGTTGTCGATGGCCTGCTGGCGGAGCGACTCCAGGGAATCAATCCCCTTGCGGTCCATGATGTGGCGCATCATGCGGCTGCCCAGCCCGCCCATGTTCATCTTGGAAAGCTTCAGCTTGCGCGAGCTGGAGGGCAGCATCATGCCGAACATCCGGCCGAACAAGTCCTTCCCCACCTTCGGTTTCCGCTCCTTCTTGATGGCGTTCAGGCCCCAGAAGGTGAAGAAAATGGTCACTTTCTCGCCCGTGGCGGCTGCGCCGTTGGCCAACACGAAGGTGGCCAGCGCCTTGTCGAGGTCGTCGCTGAAGAGGATGAACGTCTTCCCCTTGCCCGCCGGAGCGGTGCGCGCGGCTTCTGCCCCGCAGGCGGAAGCCTTCGCCACCCGCACCACGTAGGTGCCGCCCTCGCATGACTGGGAAAGGAAACGGTGGCCCGTCAGCCGGCACCACGACTCGGCATCGCGCGGGAAACCGGCGTCCGTGGCCCTGATTTCCAACTGTCCGCCGGGCTGCAACCGCTCCATCTCCTTTTTCAGCCGCAACACCGGACCGGGGCATTGCAGGCCGCAAGCGTCCACCCGCACCACACGGGCTGCTCCGTCCGCGGCTTCCGGGCGGCAACATGCGTCCGCCGACGGCCCGGCCGCGCAGGCCGAAGCGGTTTCGGGCAGGGGCACCGGCGCCAGGGCGGCTTCATAAGTCTTGAGTCCGCCCACCAGGTTGCGCACGTCGGCATAACCGTTCCCTTTCAGTATGTTGGAGGCCAGATAACCGCGCAACCCCACGCCGCAGTAGAGGAACACCGGGCGGCCGGAGGGTATTTCGTCCAAACGGTCGCGCAACTCGTCCAACGGCACGTTCTGCGCCCCGTCGATGTGCCCCAACGCAAATTCGTCGGCCGTGCGCACGTCCACCAAGGCCACTTGTGACAAATCGGCATCGCGCAACTCGCGCCAATAGAGCGGGGTCATCTTGCCGCAGAGAATGTTTCCGGCCACGTAGCCCGCCACGGCCACGGGGTCCTTGGCCGAAGAGAACGGCGGAGCGTAGGCCTGCTCCACCTGCATGAGATCGTACACCGTCCCGCCGCGCTTGATGGTGAGGGCCAGTTCGTCGACGCGCTTGTCCACCCCGTCGTAGCCCACGACTTGTCCGCCATAGAGTTTCCCGTCGGTCGGCGAAAAGGTGACCTTCAGGGTCATCTGCGACGCGCCGGGATAGTATCCGGCGTGGGAGGAGGAATGGATGGTGGCCGAAAGGTAAGGCATGCCATACTGCTTCAGCCGCTTGGCCGGCAGACCGGTGGAGGCCACGGTCAGGTCGAATACCTTGGCCACGGACGTGCCGATGGCGCCTTCATACTTCACTTTCGGGCCGAACACCATGTTGTCCGCCACGATACGCGCCTGCCGGTTGGCCGGTCCGGCCAGGAAGTTCAGCCAAGGCTTCCCGGTGAGCGGATGGGGAAACTCGATGGCGTCGCCCACGGCAAACACGTCGGGCGCCGAGGTTTGCAAGAACTCGTCCACCCAAATGCCTTTCGCCTCGCCCAGTTTCAGTCCGGCCGCCGAGGCCAGGGCCGTCTCCGGCCTCACCCCGATGGAAAGGACCACCATGCCGGTCTCAATCTCCAGTCCCGAACGGAGTTTCACCTTCAACCCCGAAGCGGTTTCCTCGAACGCCTCCACGGCTTGTCCCAGATACAGCCCCACACCTTTTTGCAGCAAATGGCGGTGTACCAAGGCGGCCATGGAGTAGTCCAACGGGCCCATCACTTGATTGGCCATCTCCACCACGGCCACCTGCACCCCTGCGTGGCGCAGGTTCTCGGCCATCTCCAAGCCGATGAAACCTCCGCCCACCACCACAGCGTGCTCCACCCTGCGGTTGCGCAAATACTCCTTGATGCGGTCGGTGTCGGCCACGTTACGCAGGGTGAAAATCCCCGTGCTGTCAATGCCTTTCAAAGGCGGCCTCACGGGAGAAGCCCCAGGGGAGAGCAACAGCTTGTCATACGGTTCCGTGTAGGTCCGCCCGCCCGCGGCCTTCACTTCCACCACTTTCCGCGCGGTGTCAATGGCCACCACTTCGGACCGCGTCCGCACGTCGATCCTGAAACGCTGTCCGAACGCCTCTGGCGTCTGAACAAACAAACGGTCGCGCTCGCCTATCACGCCACCTATATAATAAGGTAGGCCGCAATTGGCATACGAGATATGCGCCCCGCGCTCAAACAATACGATTTCCGCCCCTTCGTCTACTCTGCGAATGCGGGCTGCGGCAGTCGCTCCGCCGGCCACCCCGCCAACAATTACGTACTTCATCTTCGAGATATTTTTATTTCATGATTACTTTCCAGTGGAAAACGCTTGCAAAGTAAGGCTTTTGCGGAACGCAGAACAAATTTCCACTGGAAAACATTCGCCGCTTTAAGGTTAATTAAGTGAAACGGACCGGCATCCTCCACGCTCCGGACTACAGGACGCCGAGGCTCTCCGCTCTTGCCCCTTCCCGCAAAAGCGGTGACATGAGGCATGAGAAATGGTAACAGGTTTTGGTCAGAACGGAATCCGGCACGCCGCTTTCTGAAATCTGCCGCACTTCCGGCAGTCTTGCGGCGTCGTTCATGCCGACATACAAGGCAGGCGACACCTCGAACATGAAAATAAAAGTGCGTTTCGCTTGCTTTTATTTTGCATTTCTCTTGACTTGCACTACCTTTGCACACGAACCTTATTAAAAGCAACAACGACATGACAGATACCGCACCCTCAATCTTATTGATATACACGGGAGGCACCATCGGCATGATAGAGAATCCCGAAACGGGGGCTTTGGAAAGCTTTAACTTCGATCACCTGCTGAAATTCGTACCGGAACTGAAACGGTTCAATTACCATATCAACACTTACTCTTTTGACCCGCCCATCGATTCCTCGGACATGGAGCCTTACCATTGGGCGCGACTGGTGCGCATCGTTGAGCGCAACTACGGGCAATACGACGGTTTTGTCATCCTCCACGGCACGGACACGATGGCCTATACGGCTTCGGCCATGAGCTTCATGCTGGAAAACCTCTCGAAGCCGGTCATCCTCACGGGCTCGCAATTGCCCATGGGCATGCTGCGCACCGACGGAAAGGAAAACCTCATCACCGCCATAGAACTCGCCGCCGCCAAGAACGCCGACGGCAGCGCGGCGGTGCCCGAAGTGTGCATCTATTTCGAAAAAGACCTGATGCGCGGCAACCGTACCACCAAAATCAACGCGGAGAAGTTCAATGCGTTTAAGTCGTTCAACTATCCTTGCCTCGGGCACAGCGCGATAGACATACAAATCAAGCCGGAACGCATACGCCGCCCCGACCCGCTCAGGCCGCTCAAAGCGCATTACTTGTTCGACACGAACGTGGTGGTGCTCACGCTCTTCCCCGGCATTCAGGAAAGCATCATCACCTCCGTCTTTCGGCTGCAAGGGCTCAAGGCGGTGGTCATGAAGACGTTCGGTTCGGGCAACGCCCCGCAAAAACCTTGGCTCATCCGCCTCATCAAGGAAGCCACGGCAAGAGGGGTTGTCGTGGTCAACATCACGCAATGCCAGTCGGGCAGCGTGGAGATGGAACGCTACGAGACGGGAAGGCAGCTGCTGGAAGCGGGCGTCATCAGCGGATACGACAGCACGCCGGAATGCGCGCTCACCAAACTGATGTTCCTCCTGGGGCACGACCTCCCGCCCGAAGAAGTGAGGCGGCTGATGGCCACAAACCTGGCCGGAGAAATCACGATAGATGCCTGAAGGGGCAACACATCACACCTTTATAAATAGAAAATCATGAACGGAATCGTCATAGGATTGTTATTGCCATTGGCCGGCACCGCGCTGGGAGCGGCCTGCGTGTTTTTCATGAAGAAACAGATGCCCGACCTGGTGCAGAAGACGTTGCTGGGCTTTGCCTCGGGCGTCATGGTGGCCGCCTCGGTGTGGTCGCTCCTCATCCCGGCCATGGACATGAGCGGAACGGACGAGGCACGGGTGGTGCCCGCCGTGTGCGGTTTCCTGGCCGGCATCGCGTTCCTGCTGCTGATGGACCGCGTCATCCCCCACCTCCATCTGGGCAGCCCGTCGCCCGAAGGCCCGCACAGCCACCTTTCGCGCACCAGCATGCTGGCCTTGGCCGTCACGCTGCACAACCTGCCCGAAGGCATGGCCGTGGGCGTGGCGTTGGCCGCCGCCCTGGAGCAAAGCAGCCACCTCTCCATGGCCGGCGCCGTAGCGCTCTCGCTGGGCATCGCCATCCAGAACTTCCCCGAGGGGGCCATCGTCTCCATGCCGCTCCGGTCGGAGGGCAACAGCCGCAGCCGGGCGTTCGCCATCGGGGCGCTGAGCGGCATCGTGGAACCGGCCGGGGCCGCACTGACTATCCTGCTGGCCGCCTATGTCACGCCCTTCCTGCCCTACCTGCTGGCCTTTGCCGCAGGCGCCATGATCTACGTGGTGGTGGAAGAACTCATCCCCGAGGCATCGCAAGGGCGCCATTCGAATCTGGGCACCATAGGCTTCGCCGCGGGCTTCTCGCTGATGATGGTGCTCGACGTGGTGTTAGGTTGACCGCTTGGCGCGGAACTCCTTCGGCCCCACCCCGAAATGCTTCTTCACGTATTTTCCGAAGAAGGACAACGAAGGGAAGTCCAGCTCCACCATGATTTCCTTGATGCTCTTGTTGGTGTAGAGCAGCAAGTCGGCCACGTCTTTCGTCACGGCCTTGTGTATCAGCTCCGAAGCCGTCTTGCCCGAAGCATTCTTGCACACGGCGGAGAGGTATTTGGGCGTGATGTTCAACTTGTCGGCATAAAACGACACGGCCCGCGGCTTGGGACGGGTGAGCGCCAACAAGTCCAGGAAACTCTTGAACAGGTTCTGCCCCTGCGAATAGCTGTAAGTGTCCACCGACACATAGCGCCCCACCACGCTGTGGAAATCAAAGATGAACGACTTCAACAGGCTCTGCATGGACTCTTTGTAGAAAGACTGGCCTTGATGCTCCAACTTGTGCGACATCAAGGTGTAGTACAAAGAGAAACGCGCATATTCGTCTTCATCAAGACTGATGACCGGATGGCTGGCCAGGAAGGCCAGCACGTCCCAATTGAACATGGAGAAGGACACGGAATCCTCCAGCATCTTCTCGGACACGCACAGGCAATCCATCGAGAAATCATCAGAATGGGACACCCTCGTGAGCACGGCATGCGGCAGGGCCAACACCATATCGTGCGCCTTCAGGCAATATTCCTTCCCGTCTATCGTACACACCGAAGTCCCCTGACCTCAGCACGCACAATATCACCCATTCCGTCTTCACGGCCTTCATCTTGGCATCCCGGACAAAGGGCGCACGCACCACGGCAATGTTATCGTCCGAGAGGATGCCGTGGTCGCGCAGGATGCCAAAATCATTATCCAACAACCATAAATTTTCTTCCATTGAGTTCCTTTCGTTTTACGGATGCAAAGTAAGCAACTTAATCCTTATAAACTGACTTGATTCTTCGCAAAGGATAGCCAAAACCGCTTTGAAACTGTTCCGTAAAAGACATTTCTGCCCCTCTTTCCTCCTTTCCGGCACCGCCCGTGGCCTGCATTCCGCCCTCCGGGAACGCGGACGGACGCGGAAGGCCGCGCGCAAAACCGCGAGGCTCCCCGCGCAGCGCGCCAGCGTACTCTGCGGAGAGTACTTGAGTACTTGCCGCAGAGTACTCGAGTATTCTCCGCAAAGTACGATTCGCCTTTGCGGCCATCCCCGACGCCCAATGCCCCCGATGCCTTCCCGCCCTGAGGGAAAATGACTCTGCCCCACGGGCATGCGCTGGAGAGGGAAAGGCGCGCCACGCCTGAAAAATCGCCATTCAGGATTCTTTTCTGCCGCTTTTTCGTAACTTTGCAGCCTGAAACCGCAAATGGAATATGATTTACCCTCAGAATTTTGAACAAAAGATTGGGTTCGACGAAATACGGCGCTTGCTGAAAGGACACTGCCTCAGCACGCTCGGACAAGAGAAAGTGGAACAAATGCAATTCATGACCGAACTGCAAGCCATCCGCCAACGGCAGGAACAAACCCGGGAATTCATCAAAATCATGGAAGGCGAAGAAGAATTTCCGGCCCAAGACTTCTTCGACGTGCGCCCGGCCATCCGGCGCATCCGGGTGGAAGGCACCTATCTGGACGAAAACGAGCTTTTCGACCTGAAGCGCTCGCTCGCCACCCTCATTGCCATCGTCCAGTTCCTGAACAAAGGCAACGACGAAAGCGAAGAGGGGGAAACGGAAGGCTACCACGGCCCCTATCCGGCCCTGCACCGCCTGGCGGAAGGCGTCGCCGTGTTCCCGCAAATCGTGCGCCGCATCGACGGCATACTCGACCGCTACGGGAAAATCAAGGACACGGCCTCGACCGAACTCCTGCGCATACGCCGCGAACTGGCCGCCACCGAAGGCAGCATCTCGCGCACCCTGCACAGCATCCTGCGCAGCGCGCAACAAAACGGCATTGTGGACAAGGACGTGGCGCCCACCATGCGCGACGGGCGCCTCGTCATCCCCGTCGCCCCGGCCCTGAAACGCAAGATAAAAGGCATCGTACACGACGAGTCCGCCACGGGACGCACCGTGTTCATCGAACCGGCCGAAGTGGTGGAAGCCAACAACCGCATACGCGAACTGGAAGGGGAAGAGCGCCGCGAAATCATCCGCATCCTGCAGGAATTCACCGCCGAAATCCGACCATTCCAACGGGAACTCCTCGACTCCTACGAGTTCCTGGCCGAGATAGACTTCATCCACGCCAAAGCCGGGCTGGCACGGCAGTTCGACGCCATCACGCCCGACCTCAAGGGCGCGCCGCTGATAGACTGGACGCTGGCGCGCCACCCCTTGTTGTCGCTCTCGCTCGCCCGCCACGGCAAGAAGACCGTGCCGCTCGACATCGAACTGAACAGCCGCCAGCGCATCCTCATCATCTCCGGCCCCAACGCCGGAGGCAAGTCGGTGTGCCTGAAGACCGTGGGCCTCATCCAATACATGATGCAGTGCGGACTGCCCGTCCCCATCGGCGAAAACTCGCGCACCGGCATCTTCAGCAGCATCTTCATCGACATCGGCGACGAGCAAAGCATCGAAGACGACCTGAGCACCTACTCCAGCCACCTGCTGAACATGAAGAACATGATGAAGTCGTGCGGCGGCAACAGCCTGCTGCTTATCGACGAGTTCGGCGGCGGCACGGAACCGCAAATCGGCGGCGCCATTGCCGAAGCCGTGCTGAAACGCTTCAACCAGAAACGGACCTTCGGCGTCATCACCGACACATTACCAGAACCTGAAGCATTTTGCCGAAGACCACGAAGGCGTGGTCAACGGAGCCATGCTCTACGACCGCCAACACATGCAGGCGCTCTTCCAACTGCAAATCGGAAACCCCGGCAGCTCGTTCGCCGTGGAAATCGCACGGAAAATCGGACTTCCCGAGGAGGTCATTGCCGACGCATCGGACATCGTGGGCAAGGAATACATCAACGCGGACAAATACCTGCAGGACATCGTGCGCGACAAACGCTACTGGGAAACCAAACGGCAGACCATACACCAGCGGGAAAAAGAGATGGAAAAGACCATCGCCCGCTACGAAGAGGAAATGAGCGAACTGCAACGCAGCCGGAAAGAAATCCTGGGCAAGGCCAAGGAAGAGGCCGAACAGCTGCTCAAAGCCTCGAACGCCAAAATCGAAGGCACCATCAAAGCCATACGCGAGGCACAGGCCGAAAAGGAGAAGACACGCAACGCGCGCCAGGAACTGAACAATTTCAAAAACGAAGTGGAGGAGTTCGACCAAAAGCTCGAAGACGAAAAAATCGCCCGCAAGATGCAACAACTGCAGGAGCGACGGAAAAGGCAGGCCGACCGCAAGGAGAAAAAAGCCGCCGAGACCGCACGACGGAAAAGCGCCGGCGACACCCTGGCGCAAGGGGCACGGGCCGCACAGGACGCCGAACGGCCGCTGCAACCCGGCGACACCGTGCGCATCAAAGGGCAGACCACCGTGGGCACCATCGAGGAAATCGACGGGGCAAACGCCATCGTCACCTTCGGCATGATGCACACCAACGTGAAGGCCGACCGGTTGGAAAGGGCCACGCCGGCGCCACGGAAGGAACAGAACCCGGCTGCGACCTACGTCAGCAAACAGACGCAAGACGCGGTCTACGAAAAAAAACTGAACTTCAGGCAGGACATCGACGTGAGGGGCATGCGGGGCGACGAGGCCATACACGCCGTCACCTACTTCATCGACGACGCCATACTGCTCGGCATCCCGCGGGTGCGCATCCTCCACGGCACAGGGTCGGGCATACTGCGCACGCTCATCCGGCAATACCTGGCCACAGTGCCCGGAGTGGAGGATTTCAAGGACGAACATGTGCAATTCGGCGGGGCTGGCATCACCGTGGTGGACTTGGCCTGACCCCGCCTCCATCCGGCCAACATACATCAAAAAACAAAGCCAAAATGCTATTTTTCCGGCTCCGCCCTACCTGCATCGGACATTATTTATTACCTTTGCACATAGCAAGACATAAATTGCAACGCATTTAGACTTATATAATAAATAGACTATGTTGGAGAGATTTTTAAGCCAGACGGCTTTTACTTCACAGAACGATTTCATCCAGAACTTCCACATAAACGTGCCGGAAAACTTCAACTTCGGCTACGACGTAGTGGACGCATGGGCCCAAGAGGCACCGGACAAGATTGCCTTGTGCTGGACCAACGACCACGGCGTGCACCACGACTTCACCTTCGCCGAACTGAAAGACTACACCGATCGCACGGCATCCTACTTCCAATCCCTGGGCATCGGGCATGGCGACATGGTGATGCTCATCCTCAAACGCAGGTATGAATTCTGGTTCTCCATCATCGCCCTCCACAAAATCGGCGCCGTGGCCATCCCCGCCACTCACCTGCTCACGGGCAAAGACATCGTCTACCGCAACAACGCGGCCGACATCAAAGCCATCGTTTGCGCTGGAGAGGAGGTCATCCTGAACCATGTGAAAGACTCCCTTCCCTACTCCCCCTCCATCAAACACCTGATTTCCACGGGCCCCATCGTGCCCCACGGATTCGAGGACTTCCAGAAGGGAGTATTGGAAGCCGCGCCATTCGTGCGCCCGGAGCACCCGAACTCCAACGACGACATCTCGCTGATGTACTTCACTTCCGGCACGACGGGCGAGCCCAAGATGGTGGCCCACGACTTCACCTACCCCTTGGGGCACATCGTAACGGGGTGCTATTGGCACAACCTGCACTCCGACAGCCTCCACCTGACCGTGGCCGACACGGGATGGGGGAAAGCCGTGTGGGGCAAGCTCTACGGTCAATGGATTGCCGGCGCCACAGTGTTCGTCTACGATTTCGAGAAGTTCCACGCTGCCGACATCCTGCAAATGATTCAGGACTACCACATCACTTCGCTCTGCGCCCCGCCCACCGTGTTCCGCTTCATGATTCACGAGGAAATCTCAAAATACGACCTCTCCTCGCTGCAATACTGCACCATAGCTGGCGAAGCCCTGAACCCCTCCGTGTTCGACACATTCTATAAACTGACCGGCATCAAACTGATGGAAGGGTTCGGCCAAACGGAAACCACGCTGACCATCGCCACATTCCCGTGGATGGAACCCAAACCCGGCTCGATGGGCGTCCCCAATCCGGAATATGAAGTAGACTTGCTGAAAGCCGACGGGACAAGGGCAGGCATCAACGAGCATGGGCAAATCGTCATCCGCACGTCGAAAGGAAAACCCCTCGGACTATTCAAGGAATACTACCGCAACCCCAAGCTCACGCAGGAGGTGTGGCACGACGGCATCTACTACACCGGCGACGTGGCCTGGCGCGACGAAGACGGCTACTATTGGTTCGTGGGCCGCGTGGACGACGTCATCAAGTCCTCCGGCTACCGCATCGGGCCTTTCGAGGTGGAAAGCGCACTGATGACCCATCCGGCCGTGCTGGAATGCGCCATCACCGGCGTGCCGGACGAAATCCGCGGACAAATGGTGAAAGCCACCATCGTGCTGGCCAAAGACTACCGCGACGTGGACAAGGAAAAACCTGGCCAAGACGCTGCAAAACCACGTGAAGCAGGTGACCGCCCCCTATAAATACCCGCGTGTCATTGAGTTCGTGGACGAACTGCCCAAGACCATCAGCGGAAAGATCCGCCGGGTGGAAATCCGCGACAAGGACAAGCAGAAATAAACGGCAACAATTATAACATTTAATCTTATTACCACATGAAAGTCAAACTTTTATGGGCACTATTCCTTTTTTCCTGCCTCAACTGCCTCGCGCAGCCTGTCGACTGGAACAAGAAATTGCCCGCAGACCCCCATGTCGTCATGGGAAAGCTCCCCAACGGGATTACGTATTACTTACGCCACAACGAAGAGCCCAAAGACCGCGCCAGCTTCTTCATCATCCGCAATGCCGGCGCCTTGCTTGAAGAAGACGACCAGGACGGACTGGCACACTTCCTGGAACACATGGCCTTCAACGGCAGCAAGAACTTCCCGGGCAACAGCATCATCCCCACGCTCGAACGCCACGGCATCGCGTTCGGTGCCAACCTGAATGCCTATACCAGCCTGAACGAAACGGTATACAACATCAGCGACGTGCCCACAACGAACGAGAGCCTGATGGACACCTGCCTGCTCATCCTGCACGACTGGTCGTACTACCTGACGCTCGACCCCAAGGACATTGACGAGGAGCGTGGCGTCATCACGGAAGAATGGCGCAGCAGGAACAACAGTTCGACGCGCATATACAAGCAACAGATGCCCGTGCTCTACAAAGGGTCGCAATATGCCGTGCGCGACATCATCGGCAACATGGACGTCATACGCACGTTCAAGCCCGAAACGCTGCGCGACTTCTATCATAAATGGTACCGGACCGACTTGGAGGCCATCTCCATCGTGGGCGACTTCGACGTGCAGAAGATGGAAGAGAAAATCAAGAAAATGTTCTCCTCCATCCCCACCGTGGAGAACCCCGCCCCGCGCCCGTTCTTCGACATTCCTTCGCACGAAGAGACCTACTTCTGCCTGGCCACCGACCAGGAGGCCACTTCGTCCAATGTGCAGCTCCTGCGCGTCTTCCGCGGAAAGGAATACGACGGGAAGGGCTATGCCACCTACGGGGACATCAAGAAAAGCCTGATGATGAGTTTCTACAACGGCATGATGAGAGAACGCATCGGGGAAATCGTCCAGCGCGGACAGGCTCCTTATGTGGGAGCATCCGTTGGGATGTATGGACTGGTGAGAGGATACTACGTCTATTCCATTAGCGCCACGGCGAAGCCCAACGAAGAAAAAGAAGCCCTCACCGGCGCCATGGCAGAGCATGAGCGGGTGTTCCAACATGGATACACGGAAGACGAGCTCAACCGCGCAAAGACCAACCTGCTCACGGCCTTGGAGTCCATGGCCAAGGACAAGGACAAGACGCACAACGACTCCTACGCCCAGGAAATGCAGGCCCACTTCCTGGAAAACGAAGCCATCATCTATATTGACGACTATCTCGCGGCCGTCAAGGAAATCCTGCCCACCATCACTGCCCAGGAAGTGTCGGAACAAGTGAAGAAATGGTGGAAAGCCGACAACCGCGTCATCATCGTCAGCGGGCCGAGCGAAGGCGTGACCCACCTGAACGAAGAAGAAGCCAAAGCCATCGTCAGCGAAATGGAAGGCAAGGCGATTGAGGCATACGAGGACAACAGCGTGAAAGGCAGCCTGATGGAACAAGCGCCCGCCGGGACGTCGGTCACCAAGGTCAAGAAACTGCCACAGTTCCAAGCTGAAGAATGGACACTGGGCAACGGCGCAAAGGTGATTTACCGCAAGGCCGACTACGAAAAAGACAACGTCATCCTGAAAGCCTACAGCCCCGGCGGCTCTTCGCTGTATGCCGACACCGAAATCCTCCCCGCCGCCGCCAATGCCGGGCAACTGGCCTCCAGCTACGGCCTGGGAGCGTTCGACGACATCGCCCTGGGCAAGCTGCTCACCGGAAAACAGGCCGCGTGCGACGTGTCCATCGACAACTTGTATGAGAACGTCGACGGCAGCTCCACCCCCAAGGACTTCGAGACGATGATGCAGATGCTCTACCTGCGCTTCACGGCCCCGCGCTTCGACTCCACGGCCCACAAGGTCATCATCGAACGCAACCATATCTACGCCAAACAAATCGAAGGCCAGCCGCAGACCATCATCCGCGACTCCCTGTCGCGCATCAGGACCAACTACAGCCCGCGCCTGCAGCTCTTCAACGACGCCTACGTGGACAAACTCACCCTGGACCGGATTGAGCAGACCTACCGCGACCGCATCTGCGACGCAAGCGACTTCACGTTCTTCATCGTGGGCAACGTGGACAAAGACACGGCCAAGGTCATGGCAGAGAAATACATCGGCTCCATCCCCTCGCTCAACCGCCGCGAAAAATGGGTGGACCGCAAAGTGCGTGTCCCGAAAGGCAAGGTGGAAAAAGTCATCGACGTGCCGATGGAAACACCGAAGTCCAGCGTGGTCGTCATGTTCAACAAAGAAATGAAATACAACCTGAAGGACAGCTACATCGTCAGTCTGCTCGGCAATATCCTCACCACACGCTACCTGAAGACCATCCGCGAAGAAGCGGGCGGCACCTACGGCGTGGGAGCCACAGGCAGCGCCACACGCGAGCCTTACAACGCCTACGGCATGTTCATGACCTTCGACTGCGACCCGGAAAAGGCGGCGGAACTGAAGCCGCTGCTCTACAAGGAAGTGGACGCCGTGGTGAACGACGGCGTCACCCAGGAAGAGCTGGACAAGGTCGTGAAAAACAGCCTGAAAGAGGCAGAACAGAGCAAACTGCACAACAGCTATTGGATGTCTACACTGGTTTCCTACTACCAGACGGGCATCAACTTCAACGACCCGAAGAACCTGGAAGAGATGCTTTCGTCCATCACTCCCAAGGACATCCAGAAGTTCGCCAAGAAATTCTTCAAGAATGCCGACGTGGTAGACCTCATCTTCGCAGGAAAGAAGAAGCAATAAGGCATCCAAACGTCCCAAACTCTGTAGCAGGAGGCAAACGCGGAATGAAGTCCCGCGTTTGCCTCCTGCTTTCGTATGCTCCCCCATCTCTCCCCGAGCCCCGGCGATCCGCCTTATGCGCGAATAGGGGATACATGTAACAAATTCAGAAGATAAAGCCTATCCACAGGACCTTACCCGACAACCACCCAAAAGCCTCCACGCCTGCGCCCTCCCCGTGCCCTGCGACGGGGGAAGATGGAGGAGGCGGACGCGCTCGGCCCTGCGGAAGGCGCCAGCGCACTCTCCGCAGAACACTCGAGTACTTCCGCAGAGTACTCGAGTACTTTGCGGAAAGTACAATTCGGGACTCCGCAAGGCATTCGCCCGCCCCGCTCGAAAAAACTTCAGACTCTCCCGAAAAACATTCGCCCCAAAGCAGCCGTCTGCCCACAATGCCGTATATTTGCAGCATGCTTCAAGACGGGTTCAAATTTTTCAAGCCTTGCCGGGAACTGCGGCCTTACGTACGATATTATTGGGCATTCAAAAGTAGCGAACGACTGAATGCCCTCACCTTCCCTATCGGTTGCCCCCAAATCATCTTCCATCGCAAGTCCCCGCTCCGCATTCCCGAATTGGGCATATCCCAACCACGGCTCGCCGTCAGCGGACAAGTGAACTTCCCCGCACACCTATGCTCGGAGGGCGACTTGGAAATGGTAGTGGCCGTGTTCCAGCCCAACGCCATGAAGATATTTCTTCACCTGCCCGTCTTCTTGCTACACAACCAAGAGGTTTCCGGCCACGACCTTGGCAACAACGAGCTGGAAACCTTGGCAGAAAAAATCACGGACTGCGAAGACACAAGCCAATGCGTTGCCATGACAGAACAATGGCTGTTGGCCCAAATGGCCAACGCAAAAACGCCCCAAATTGAATGCGACATCAAAAGGACAACCGCCGCCATGAGGCAACTGTTCGCCATGCCCGAAACTCCCGTTGCGGAACTGGCTTCCATGGCATGCCTGGGCAAGAAGCAGTTTGAGCGCCTGTTCCGGAACATGGTCGGAGCCAATCCGAAAAGAATACGCAAGGATTGTGCGCTTCCAGAAATCGTTGAAACACCTGCAACACTACCCCGGGAATGGCATCAACCTGGCACAACTGGCCTACCGATGCGGCTATGCCGACCAATCGCACCTCGTCCGGGAATTCAAGCAATTCAGCGGACAGACGCCTCTGTCCCTGCTGAAAACGGGCCAACCCTATTCCGACCTGTTCACCCAGCCTGTATAATGTCCCTTTTATTCTATCCGCAACCAGCCGGCAAGGCTACCTTTGCACGTATCGTACATAAAAAGCAAAACATAATATGATTGAAGTAGCCCCCAAAGAAACATCGCGTGCCTACGCCTTCGAAATGTGGATGGACGCCCCCATGCCCATGGTCACCTTTTTCCGGACAATCAATGTGAAACGACTCGTCCGGGCGAGCAAGCGCAGCGGTTTGAAGTTCAATATGCTGATGTGCTGGTGCATCGGGAGGGCAGCATGCCGAATAAAAGAGTTCTACACGCTGCCCGTCGGGAAAAAGCTGATGCGGTACGACACGCTTGCAATCTGCACCATCGTGGCCAACCGCAAAGGAAAAGTGAGTTCGTGCGACATCCCCTTCTCCGAAGACCTGCGGCAATTCAACCGCGATTACCTGCGGCTGACGAGACAGGTGGCCGGAAGTTGCCAAGACCACGACCTGACCGACAGCATGGTTATTGGCACGTCCGCCCTCGCCCAATATGAAATAGACGGAGCCGTCGGCATGTATAGCGGCAGGTTCAACAACCCCTTCCTGATTTGGGGCAAACACAAGCGGCACCTTTGGAAACGGACCCTGACTGTTTCTTTCCAATTCCACCACACGCAAATGGACGGCGCGCACGCCGCCCGCTTCTTGGAAAACTTGCAAAAAGAAATCAAAGGACTGGCGGTTTAATCGGACAAGACCAAGAACGCAACCCACCACACGCACCCACCTCAACCGTGCGTTGGTACAGTTCACCGACTGTGTGACAGACCGTACTGAAGCAATAAGCCACCGCATCCGCTCAGAGGCATCAAACGAAGATAACGCCCGACCAAATGAAGGCAATCCGCATCACGCTTTCTGGTACACACGAAGACATGACAAGAGTGCAGGACGAGGGCAGACTTGACGAATGATGCGATGACAACCAGCAATCTTACTCGTGAAAAGATGGTCGCCTATCACGAGTGCTACGCCGCAGCGATGACGAAGTACGGTTTGCAGCGTGGCGTCCGTTTCTCGGAAACACGGCACACCATCAATACTATCGTGAGCTGAAACGGCAGACGAGAGAGCTTGAAACCCACGTCCGGCAGTTGCGGTCCGAACAGCAACAAGCGGAATAGCGACACGACAAAGTGAAAAAGAAATTCAAGTCGGAGAAGCTGGAAGCCCACAAGACCGAAGTGAAAGTCGCGCTAAAGGTCGGTTCTCTTTTGGTCAGCAGCAGATTGAAAGCCGAAAGGGAGGAAGTACAGCAACCCATATTCGCCTTTGAAGGTCAGAACGAATAATTGGTATGATATATCAAGACAATGGAGCAAGAGCATAAGGAAGAACGCACCAAGTTCAATGAGTATATGGACAAGATACAGCGTTACTTCCCCCTATGTGGAAAAAGCTGTTACCGTTGATTGACTTCTTCCGGAACACTTTGACTTTTCTGAAGGGCTAATCCAAAAGTTGTGCAAGTTGAAGAAAATTAGACTGAAAGGTGATTTCTATTCTCCCGAATTCAACCGAAAGTTCCGTGACGAGAGTGCGGCTTTCTCATTTGAAAAAGATAAGAACAGAAAAGGACATTATCATATATGCGTGAATGACATTCCGCTTATTCAATGGTTCAGGAGAAAGCAATGAATGGAAAAATGGATTGGGAATTGTTTCTATAAGACAGGATAAAGGATTGAAAATGTAGGATACTACCAAGAATCACTCTAAAAACAAATAAAACTATTAAAAGATAGGGTATTATCACAAAATCCTCTATCTTTGTATTTGGATGGAGATAACTCCGTCTAAGACATGTTAATAACAAGAAGCGTTGTACTTTTCTTGCGAGTGTAAAGCCTGAGAAACTGAACAATCGTATGACAAGAAGGCATAGTGGTTTCTCACGCGATAGCGTGGGCTGCTATTACCATATCGTCATACATAGGTTTTCTCAGGGCCTACACTCGAAGACGTGGCATTGCAGTTCCACTCTTGAACCGAATAATATTCTATATCTTTCTGATTATCAAATTATACATTCAATATTCATTGTAATTTGAT